>Ga0099822_1005087_pt1 | contig 17178 bp, 11 predicted proteins | sample CowpeawhiteBW_FD_76839 | JGI IMG/M metagenome (GOLD analysis project Ga0099822, IMG submission 76839) | Root nodule microbial communities of legume samples collected from California USA - Cow pea white BW | ecosystem: Host-associated > Plants > Roots > Nodule | place: USA: California | collected...
CTCTATTGTTCTGCCTCTCTCTTTATTTTATAGCCTCCTCTCCACTAGGTTTAAGTGAGACATGGGCTTCTCAAATTTTGGGCCTTTTCTCCACATAGGAAGGGAGCCCAATACCCAACAAATAGTAACACTTATAACAAATTCCTTATAATCTTGTGATGTTTTAAAAGTTAGATAACAATATTTATAATCTTTCTATGGAAAATATTTAATGTTAAAAATTATGTCTCATTCGATTAAACAAGTTATTCAGTATTTCAATTAGCTCAGTTTTAAAATTAATCAATTTTACTAATTTTACAAGAGATTGTTTAAAATAAGTAAAAAAACATTTTTACAATTGTTATAAAAATCCATTTAAAAATAATATTTTAATAACAATGGCTTTATAATTTTTATATATTAAATAATTACGTATATTTATATGAAATAAATAAATTGTCAATGTCATTAAGGAGAAGTTGCATTGCCATGGGATGTGTCTAAAAGAAGTCGATGCCATATATCATAAAATATTTTTGCAGTGTGTCCTAAAGAAGTTGATGATCATGCACTAACTACGTTTTTTTCTAAAATTATCGTAGGAAAGTTATTATTCGTCGATTCAAAGAAGTACAACAAAAACTATGCTACTTGGGGGCATTGTCTTTTCATCATTAGTTCGACATAATCATGAGCTTTTGAATCTAGTTAATAATAAAAAAATGAAAATAATGGGTATGAGACATAAAGAGTGAAATAATGGGTGGTGTTGCACTTGAATATGAATGGACCCACATGACATGTATTCCTTTGGAAAAAGATGAGAAGATTAAAAAGAAGCCACAAAGCTCCATTGACAGGGTTCGGTTGGTAGGGATCTTGTAGGACCTATCATCCTTTCCAAATTAAGCCATGTCTTAGAGTCTAAATTCTAATTATGTTAAATGTGTGACATAAACAAAAAATATTATAAATAATTTTATATCTTTCACATTCGAAGGGTGAATTTGAAATTCTAAACACAAAACCAAACACTTTTAATTTCATATATATATATTTGTGAGATCTTTTCAATTAATGCAAACATTAAGAATAAAGTTATTTTAGTTTATATATCACAACAAAAGCATCATTAAATTATATGTGTTTTTTAAATTATTTTTAATTTTTTAATATCAAAGTTTATTAACCTTGTCTCTATATTTTAAATTAAAAGATATATATATATATATATATATATATATATATATATATATATATAAAAGTTAATATTTTAAAATTTTAATTAATTTTCTTATTCACTGTATTATTTTTTAGAAAAATAACAACAAAAAACGATGGAAGAATAATTTGGTTCAAGTAGATCATAGAAGAAAATAAACGTTGTACTTTGGAAAAGAATTAGGGCATGTAATTTAATATCTGATTTATTTTCTTAAAGTTCATATAAAGTATGCAACTTTTTATCCGTGTCCTTAAAAGTAGAAACATGTTAGAACCTCACAATGACAAAAATAAATAAATAGTTAATAAATAAACTTTAATAACAAATTATACTTATTCATAAATTTTAAAATCAAATTAAAATATATAAAAGAATATTTATAGAATAATAAGAAAAAATATTTTATTTATAAAAGAATAATTAAAATGTATTAACTAACTGATCAAAGAAAAACTTGTTCCTATCCGACTCAAGTCTGTCCGGCAGCTATCGCGTTCCTGAGATATTATCTGTGCTTTGGAGCGTTGAGCTTCGTCACAGTTCTTAAAAGACGTCTCAATATCAGAGGATGGAGAGATGAAAGAGTATTTAAACTCCCCAATTGAAGACAAGGGGAGTTGTCGGTCCTCATGGTGGGTGCCAATGTTCCAATTCGACCCAAGTTTGTCCGACAACTAGAGATGTCAATATAGATTTCAATCGTGAGCCAACCCGGCTTACCATGGGTTTGAGCCGAGTTGGGTTGAGAAAAAATCAATTTTTTTCAAAAGTGGGTTAAACTCAACCTGACTCACTTAACCCACGTGTTAAATGAGTTCGAGTTGGGTTAAAGGTGGTTGACCCACTTAATCCACCAATATTTTTTTACAATTTTTTTTTTAATAATTATTTACTACTCCTACTTACATATGTTCGTAATTTTATATTTTTAAATAATAGGATGTTGTTCAATAATATTTGAATACTTTAAATGTTTAATTAATTTGATTACCAAATTATTTACATTGATATTTTAATCAAAACTATAATTAATTGCGAACTATGTTTCACAATTAAGTAATTAAGAAGGTCTTCAAGTTTTCTAATAATAATAATATTTACATTCCGATTCATATGAAAGTGAATACATTCTCTCATTTTGTTGTTAGAAAAAGACTAATAAGAATGAAGCTTGGGGATAATAAATAGTAATACATACCGTTCCAAAAGATCTGGATACTATACCCCCACCTACCCCATAATTTATATCTAAACCAACATATACTAACATTTCTATACTATTACAAAATATGAATAAAAGGAAATTTTTTCACAACATAATATATTATGTTTAATTTATTCAAATTATTTAATGTTAACAATAATAATTACAATAATTAATTATTATTCAAGGAAATTGATTAACTATTGTGAAAAGAAAAACATAAAAAACAATAATAAATTTACTAACAGGAATTGCTGTTAGGATCAATCTTCAACCTACATGCTAGTGTAATCATTTTCAATAATATATCTATTTAAAAGCATTGATGATATTGAGATTTTTTAAACTATTGATTCCTTAATAATTATTGGAATAAATAAACTTTAAGAACAGCAATGAAGAAAGACAATAAACCAAGAACATTCATTGAGTGATTCATTTCTCATGGTAATCATGTATTATTTTCCACTCAACCTTTAAAATCCAAAAACATAAAAAAATAATTTAACTACTTTAAAATACTAAATAAGTAAACTAAACAATATACATTAAGCTGAATTGTGATACAGACTATTTGTAATAATTGAATTTATTACGGTACTAGCAAGCCTTTGAATAGTGGAAATAATTAATTATGATGAGAAATACATCTTTTGTTACGTAGTTAATTGAGAAAAAAATGTATCAACCTATAGTAAAGTTAGAGCTGTTAAAATAGGTTGGAATCCACGAGATAATTCGGTCCATTACGGGTTCGGGTCGGGTTAGGTTGAAAATCTTTTATAAATTTTAATACAGGTTGATTTTTTACTTGACTCACTTATAACCGGCTCATCCGATTGAACCCGTGGTGAGTTCGGTTGGCTCACCAATCCGCAAATAAAGGGTCACACAAATGTTTTTTTGTTAAGTTAGGCTTTGCATTAGGGTCATGTTAGGTTGTTTTTTTAGCCAATACATAGATAATTTGGTATTTTTGTGATTTTATTTTGTATTTGGATTGTATTGAAGTTTATTTAAAATTTAATTATAGTTATAATTTAGTTTTGACTGATTTTTTTTTAAATTGTATTTTTTTTTAATTAAGTGAGTCTGTGAGCCAACCTGTTTAACCTACCAACCCGTGGTGAGTCGGGTCGGGTTCAAATTTTGTTAGCTCGTTAATAAGTGAGTCGTGTTAAGTTGGCTCACTAAGTAATCTGAATTAAGTTGGCTCACTAAATGATCAACTCGTAGTGGGTCGAGTCAGGTCGGACCGGGTTATAAGTAAAGTAAAGATGTCCTCTAATTTCATTAAGGTGTTTTTCAAAAAATAACAAAAAGTAAAAAAAGTTAAATGAAAGGTCGAAGTGGAAGGTGAGTTAAATAGCAATTAGCATGGGCCTATGGTGTTACTCTGTTAGTGGTCCAGTCCAATTCATTCCAGTCCAATTTATAAAGCAGTTTGTTCAGATTCTTGAAATCTATGAAATGAAACTGAGAGATAGGAAACTTCGGGAACACTCTATTTTCCATTTTCGTTCAATCTCTTCTCCTTCCTTCAAGTCGCGTCTGTTTCTCATCCATCCTATAATACAGATTTAATCTTTCTGTAAGTTTTCTTTTCACTTTTATCATTGCTTCACACACACACTCTTGCAAGCTTGCTATTTTCTCAATCAATTTCTTTTCATTTTTTTTACACTCTTCACCTATTCACGAGCGCCGTGTAACTGAATGCGATGGCTTGAATTGAAGCATTGATAATGTGTTTTTGTACTTATAGTCATAACACAATTGCTCTTCCTCTTTCTTTCTTTTTTTCAATAAAGAAAGTTCTTGAAATTAAAGAGTGCGAAGAATCCTATTGTTGCTTAGTACATGGTTGCGATCCTTAATTTTGTAGACAAATTTGGATCTTAAACCACTTTTTGAAACCTTGTATAAGAATTGTATGCGCCATTTCATTTAATAACTGATAAATATCAATTTTCGTTTTCTCCACTGGCTAAATCAGTTGCGTTATCGTTTGCAAAAATTCATTCCTATGTAGATGCTTTATCAGTAGTAGTCAATTTGGACGGCCATATGGATTGGATTCTGCTGTTAATATCAATTTGTGATGTGATGACACCGATAATCGATTTTTAGATGTGTTAAAACCTATTACAAAACGAGACTTCGTTTTGCATTTCCTATGTTTTTAAGTTGGTCAGATGTGTTTTTTGTCACGATGGAGTTATTCATAAATCTAAAGCATGTTTCCTTCAATCATTGCAGGTAACGGACGGTAGCTACAGAAAAAAAATGCGGGGTTCTGTTGCACTCGTGCTGCCTCCAAAATGCAAGTTCTGGCAAAAGTACTCGATGAATGGATCACGGGGTATTGTGTAATGCCTTCTATTTTTATATTGTATAGATTGTATTTTTTTAATTTCTTGGAAGCTTTTGTTCGTTTGTTACCTGTTAAATTGCGCGAGCTTTATAAGATAAGGAAATTGATTTATCAAACACAATATGCTTGAAACAGGATTATTGACGACTTCAACACCTAAGAAACAAGAGGAGAATGAAGCTAGCAAAACTAGGATAAAGTTGGCTGACCCAATAGTCGCCTATAGCAAGCCTCCACCACTTCCACCTGTTATCGGACCGTTGGTTGTTCTCTCGTTGCTAGGGAGTACTGATGAAAGAGACAAGTGAAGTTATATCTAACCCTCCGGTGCTAGCAGTTCTTAAGATGAAGTATATGTTAAGTAATGTGATCCTTACTTGAAGAAAGTCTTAGAAATAAAATTCACTAGAGTGATTACAGAGCTTAGAAATCGAACAAAGAAGCTCCATAGCTTTATGTAGCCATCTAGGAGAGGATGAAGCCAACATGCTATAAATATGTTGTAAAATCTTAACATCCATGTTAGTATTACATGAGGACTTCTCAAGAACCCTGCAGGAACATGCACATGTGTATGTTAATTGAAGTTTTTTGGATGGCTAAAAGGAATTGTAAAATACAGGAACGAATACTTACACTCAGCTAGATTTGGAAAGTTGTCAAATGTCGAAGTTACGTTTTTCAATAGGGTCTGAATTTTTCAAGAGGGGACGCCAATTAAAACATATCCGAAAAAAAAAGCATCATAGATTATCATATATTAGATATATGAGATGGCGGTGCGTAAAGGAAGGGGCTTACCAAAACTATGCTTCCTGGTTTGATAGGTGATTCAATTAATACCTCAGTTCTCCTGGATTTACTTTTATTGTGAGCACATGATTTACACAAAATATAAGACTGGAGTGAATCGTTTTGCTACGTACCAAATGATGAGGTTCTTTCCCAATTTTGTTAACTTGAAGAAGGTGCAACCTCTTGTGAATGGGATCTGTTTCTCTTTCCATTCTGCCATACCACAAAGATTGTAATCAATCCCATGATCATTTGTTCTTTAGAAAACACTAAACACTAAAGAAAAAAATATAATAAATGTACGAAAGAAAATGACCCATATGCCAGTTCGCTGCTGCAGTTAAATCATCTCCCTCGAATATATGTTTCACCCTGAATTTCACATTCCGGCCCATGCATTCAGTAAGCTGTTGTAAGAAGCGCATAACTTCCTGCAATGTTATTTTTAGACTATCTAGCAGAGCTATTTACACTTTGCAATGAACCATGGCTTAGTTTTGGTAGGAAATATGGTTCTGAAACAAACCTTCTTTCCCTGGAATGGTTTGGTGAAGGCATAGTCTTCAAAGCAAGCATCTTCGGATATGCACTCATCCAATTGTCGCAGGTCTTTACCGTTGATGCTTGTGAAGTACTGATCAACAACAGTTTCTGCTGAAGAAAGAGAATTTTTCTGAGAATTGGGATCTCTTTTTGAAGCCATGGCTAAAATTCTGTTTCTACCCCAACATTTGCCCAGGACATTGTTGTTGATCGTGTGTCGTTTTATCTCTATCTTGTCTGAATACAAGCTGCATTTTGTTCTGCTGGAGGGGAACCTGATGGCGAGTCTCTTTGTGATGTTGGAGTCTATTCCCAGCCAATGGCATGAAGTTTTGGCGGCTAAATTGATCACAGCATCCATTTGTAAATTTTCTTACCCAACTATTACCATTGACGAGCAATGGCAACTCACTGACACTAATATCTTCTGCCTATGTGTCTTACTTGAGGAAAAGAACAAAGACCTTTCTCTAGCTTTAATCAAGGAATCACTCCTAGTTTGCTTAGATGCTTCATTTGTTTTGCTGTATCTGACTTGGCATGAAATCCAAGAATATGTTATCTCATTTCTTTATCCAGCTTGGAATTATTTATTCTACTATTTTACCTTGTCTATTTTGATGTGTATCTGACTGCCACTCACACTTAACCTCTCCTACCATTTACCACAGAAAAAATATTTTGATGATACTTTTGTATTTCTAAATGTATGAAAAAATTTGTTAAATGTCAAAATAATAATAAGTAATATAGGTATTGTACAATTTATTCCATTTCTCTTCGGTAGACACGTCAACTCTGAGACTGAATAAGTAAATAACAATTATTCTCTTTTTCTCATATTGGATCCAAGTCTAATCCTCATAGCCTATTGTCTCGGCCCAATAGATTGGCCTGGTCTAAATAATTGATTATATTAATATTTTCAATTATTATTTTTATCCATTTCGCAACAATCTCTTCCTTAACATTTGTCCACAAAGAATCAAATTCGTGACCTTAACTTGGTAGGATCGAGTATAGGGATTGGGATTAATCTCTCTTGTATATAAACTACACATATGATAATCTATTCATAACAGAGAAAAAAGTAAATAGAAGATATTGTTTGATATTGTGATTAACACCTAAAATACTTTTACACCAATTTGACACCTAAAATTTTTTTTACACACATTTGACACTTAAAATTTTTTTAAACCCATTTGACACCTAAATTTTTTTTATTCTCATTTGACACCTAAAATTTTTTACACCTTCTTGACAACATCTTTCGATACTTTTCACTTTTTTTTTTTTAGAAATAACAAGATTTACTTTTTAGTACTATTGTACTTCTAGATAAATGTCAAATAGTTGTCGAGCTCTATCAAATATTTTTCTTTCAATATGAGACAACAATATTTTGACCCCTAAAATAGCTTACCACTTGGCCAAAGGCTATAGGTGTTAGTCAAGGCGTAACTCTTTTTACTTATGACCCGATCTACTTGACCTTTGTAACGGGACAATTGATGTCACCTACAACAATCTCTCTCTCTCTCAATATTTGTCCTACTAGGAATTCCACTTGGATTGTAACTTGACTCACCTGGCCTCCGCTTCGGGACAATTGTGCAACCCGCAACAATTAATGTTGGGCGGAAGAAAATAACATGTCTTCAAAAGTCCCACATCGCTTAAGATAACCAAGGGAGTGAGTGTTAGTGACTATATAATGGGCTAACACACCTTAAGCTTGTATTTGACTTTTCTTATACTCTTGTAGTTGAATGTTGTGAGATTTGTGTTTAATTCTTGCTTTAGAGAGTATGAGTGTACATGAGGTCAAAGGACTTGGGAGAATAGTCTTTGTTGTACAAATTTTCACATAATATTATTCTTTGGTGCTTGTGATTTTTCTCCGTATTTAGAGTTTCCGCGTTATATTCTTGTTTTGTATGGGTTAATTTTATTTCTTTGTTAATAGAATAATTCTTGAAGATAGAAATAGTAATGTTCTTAATGATGAATTTTTTCCAACAAAAAAGCATTTAAATTCTGAAAAGTCACGTCCAGATGTTGTAAAACAAGAAAGAAAGACAAATTCTATCTGTTTATGTCCCTATGCCCACCCTAGCAGGAGGCAGCCGTGAATCTTCCGCATAATATACAAGTTAGGTCAACTAAATACCATCCAGTTAACCGTCACAAAAAGCACCAATTCAACACATATCAGACAGAAACATTGACAAATTAAGATAAAACGGATACCAACCTTCTTTTATTTTTTTATATCATGGTACACGGTGGTCGTGTTTGATATCAGAAAAACAAGTTTTATAACCCTGTGACACCGCATCATCATCATTATCATGTGCATATAAATAACATGAAAAATGTTCCATACACACTTAGATAACATACGATCATATATTAATATTTGCTTGACCTGAAGGCTCTTTAGTAATATACATAAACACATCCAGCTGGTCTTGCAGTTTACACTGAATCTGAGACAGCGACAAAGGAATGCGACATGCTCCTGAATTGATGTCCAAATGTCAACATAAGTATCTCTCCAAGGAAGAAACAAGACACCAAAGATCCTACTGATTTACCCGCACGTGTTCATCGCTCCTACTGGTGAAGGCCGAAAACAACAATAACTATATCAAAAGTATACGCCTGTGATGATTTGTTTTTGTTTCATTCAAAATCAAAAGTATGGATTCACGCTGAAGTTGTCATGCGTTGAGAGGAAAGGAATCTTATACGGTAACACAAAATAGCTGGCATGCTCCCTAACTCCCACCAGCGAGACAGTGCTGCTTCACCCTCTTTCCCAGTATTGATTTGCACCACTCTCCCACGCCTCTCTCCTACCTAACTATTAAATTATGGATACAGTTTTTCAGGGTTCTCTTCTATATAAACTCCTTCCTACCTTACATTTTCTCCTACCCAGCTCTTCACATAAACACCATTTGCTACCTCCACTCAAAAGATCATTTCTTTTTTATAGTAAGAGAATGAACAACAGAATGGGTCGTGTTTCAGCTGCTGAATTTGCCAACAGGAACAGGCTGAGAAGCCAAAAGCCACTTCCAAAAAGAGGGCAGATTAAGTCCAAGATAGCGGCCAATGCTTTTCATTCAATCATGTCTGTAATTTCCAGAGCATCTTCTTCCGGCTTCAATTCTCCAAGGAAAATCTAGTTTCTATCATATTCTACTACTTGTTCATCTTCCTTTGTAATTTGTATTCACTTTTAGGTAGTTTTCGTTCTATGCTTTTTACTGTTCTCTCTCTTATCTCTTTATCAGCTAGCAATCTCCAGTTTTGAATGTACACTCAATTAGAAAGGATTTTTTGTCAATTTCTAGGCTATGCTGTGCACTTAATCCAATATTTCTTAATTAATAGTTATACCGTCAATTGTTAAATCATTGTAATTTGCAAGCTTGATAAATTTTAAAAAGTTCTAGTATGATCACCTGCATCAAAAAGTAAACGAATTCTATGGAATATATACAGGTTAGGCAGCTTCTGCTGGAACCTTCATAAATTTCAACCTGCACCCTTGTTTCCAATTTATCCTTCAATGTACGACTTTTAGTTTCTAAGTTTTAGATAGTGTAATTTGAAGACATCATTTAATCTAAAATGTCAAATATCAATATTTTTTTGTATTTTGAGATGTACAAATTAAAATATAAAATTAATTTTTAAATTGTAAATTTCGAAACATAAAATTTTATATTTTAAATTATATAAGACATGATATAAAAAATAATTTTGATTGCAGTCGTACAATATTGATTATTGATGTCTTATCTTAATTTGCATGAGAGGAGTGCAGAATGAAATTATCGGGTGCAGGAAGAAGCTGCTTGTTGGTTAGTGCATGGTTTTGTCAAACTTTTTTAGGCCCGTAGGAAATTGGATGGGCCTGGATATACCATTTCCATGCAGGCTAACATTTGGAAAAGTTAGGCCCATATTTAACTTTTAGAGGGTAGGACAGAGGGGTAAATCTGTAAGGCAAATGGTGACAGTCGTATGAGAGACGTGAATATTTTTCTTCTGCACAAGTTAGCAAACACAATAGAGAGTTTATTTGGTAAATTCATTAACATTAGTTTAGATAAAATTTAAAAATAAATAGTTTAAGAAATTATAGAAGATAGTTTCTAATTTTGTAAAAAAGTGTTTATGAAGTTTTTCAAGTACATGTACAATTCATCATGGTGGTTTTGTGGGGTAAAATTTCTCATTATTATATGTTGCTCCCAGAACTGTATGTATACGCTAAAGGAAAAATAACTACCGTGTTATATAAGTTATCTGCTTCTGCTTTATCTACAATAGGTTGACTTTCCACCTTGGACATAAAAGTTGTGAGAACACCACAGAATATGTTAGTAGCATTTGTCATAAAATTTATATTAAGATAAATTTACTTCAACAAATGAGTAGTATAAATTATAAAGTTTTCCAGTGGGAAACAGAACAGAGACAGAATGAAGTATCACGCACATTTTTAAGTGCTTTTACAACAAATTAACACGTAATAAAGAAAACATTTATACTTAAAGAAAATATATTTATTATTTTGACAATACTTACAAAGTTAAGCCCGTGGACATGAAAACCATTTGGTAAAGCATTATCTTGTTGAATATATAAAAAGTTCTCTATTATGAAAACCTCAATTCATAGGTGCACAAGGTGTAGTCTTACAAGATGAGGAGTTAACAAAAAATTTCCAACACAATCACAATGTGGATTTCTGAATTGTTCTAAAGGATAAAAAAAAAGACATCACAATGTATTAATATTTATACACTAAAAAAATTGAAATATAGTATGTAAAAATGAATCCGTTGACCAGCTAAAAAAGTGTGCTAATTAGCAATAACTACGTGGTTATGATCTAGTTGAATGAAATCAGCAGAAAAACCCTTCCACTAACTTCAGCAGGTAAAGTGGTAAGTAAAAGGTGTTCTGTATGTGTAGCAATAGTTGTTGGAGAAGTAATAGAAATTGACATTATTGCTTTCCTTTTTCCTTAAAAGGTGCTGACTTCTTTTGTGGATAAGAAACTTTGGTTTTATTAACAAAAGTACCATTGCCAAATACAAAAAAAGTCTCGTCCGAAATGAAAATTTCAGAGAAAAAATGGCAGCACACGGTTCTTATATGTTAATGATAGATTTTTTATATTTATGCAAAAACTAATAGAGATATTCTTGAACATAACAATTTGATATAAGTTAACAACAATAATCCGTATGATAATTTTGTTGTGTGCTGCAGTGGGTCACCAAGAAGAAGATAAACGAAAGAAAAAGACAAACGGGGAGGACTTTACCATTTCCAGTTTTAGATGACAGAGTAGTTAATTTGGTTTGGATAGAAAGTAGTTAAGCACTTATAAGTCCCAGAAGAGTAAAAACAAAGAGAGGTGAAAATTGCTAATTGTCATATATGGCATGCGTAAGAACCTTATCAGAGTAGAAATTTAGACGTTTGTCTAACTCCGATAACGAGTATTTATCTAATGCATTCACTCTCTCTATTTTCATTGCATATATGATATATACCACACACACAACTATTGGTTGGTATTGGAACCTCTGCATGCTGCTCTACCCTCACTCTCAAACACTGTAATTCCCTTGTGAATTCTCTTTCACATAATTCGGTAATTTCCTCAAAAAATTAAGTGCTGCTACCTCGTAATGTGTGTTCGTAACTGGAGCTTAATGTTTTGTTCTATTCAATTCATTATTGAAGGGAAATATATTTTGTATTTTTATTTTATGCAGGAGAGAATAGTTGAGTAATGAAAGAATCGGAGAAAGTAACGTGGGATCAAGGTCGATGTCCGGCGCAGGCACGATCCTCAAGCTCACACAAACTTATGGTATGGCTAATGCTCTTCGTTTCGCTCATCTACATGCTTTATACTCTCAAGCTCGTGTCCACATCGTCTCGGGACTGTAACCACGCGCCTTTCATCATCAACCACCTCTCTTCTTCTTCCTCTTTCCCCAACGCAAACGTCACGGGGAAAAGGGAATCCTCCTCCGCAACGGGGAAGCGCCGCGACCAGAAAACGGAGCTCCGTCACGTGGTGTTCGGAATCGCGGCGTCGTCCAAGCTGTGGGAGCACAGAAAGAATTACATAAAGATTTGGTACAGGAAGAAGGAGATGAGGGGAGTGGTGTGGCTGGACGATCGCGTGAAGATCGACCCGGAGGAAGGGTTGCCGCCGGTGAAGGTTTCAACGGACACCTCTAATTTTGTTTACACCAACAAGCTGGGTCACCGCTCCGCCATTCGGATCTCCCGCATCGTGACCGAAACGCTGCGTCTGGGGCTGAAGGACGTGCGGTGGTTCGTGATGGGCGACGACGACACCGTTTTCGTGAGCGACAACCTGCTGAAGATTCTGAACAAGTACGACCACAACCACATGTACTACATTGGGAGCTTGTCGGAGAGTCACTTGCAGAACATATTCTTCTCCTACGGCATGGCCTACGGCGGAGGGGGCTTCGCCATCAGCTACCCCTTGGCCAAAGCCCTGAGCAAGATTCAAGACCGTTGTATTCAGAGGTACCCTTCTCTTTATGGCTCCGATGATCGAATGCAAGCTTGCATGGCTGAACTCGGTGTTCCACTCACCAAGGAACTCGGTTTTCACCAGGTCTCTATTCCTACCTCTTTTCTAGCTTTATAAAATACGTACTTTTTCTTTTTCATAATTAATTAATTCAAGTACAAAAACACTTGCTTTTATATTTAAGTTTTAAGCTAAATTTATTAGGTTTTGACCCTATCTAACCAAATGTACAAAAGCATGTCTATCCAAAGGTGTATCACAGTTTGAGATTAAATTTAAAATATTTATAAAATGACAAATATTTCTGAAAATAGAATTTGTTACGTTTGTTTGATGATATATATCATCCTCACATAGTATGATTAAAATTAAACTTTTTATACTGACGTATAGTAATCTATATATTAAAAATAAAAGCATGACCCTATAAAGGAGAAAGTAATACCGAGAGAGAGAGATGGTGAAAGATAGAACAGTACAACTTTCCAGTTTACTGTTATTGCCAACAGTACAACGGTTCACTCAATGGTGTCGGTGGTCTGCATTATATCTTTCTCTTTTGTTTCACAACTAATAAATTTCAACTACACAAATCACTAATAATTGCCTTTGAAACATCTACAATGTTTCATGTTAGGGATTACTTTAAGAAAACTTAGATTCATAGCCATTTTATAAATGTCTTTCATACCAATTTGGATTTTAGCAACCAGGATATATAGTACATGAAATATGGCTATATCTAATTAAATACATTTTATTTTGTTGGTTGCTTTTATTAGTTTTTAACAAACATATATGTTTGAAAGTGAAGTGATTAGTGTCTTTTTTTTTTTAATGAAGAGAAGTTATAAGTATAGATTAGTTTTTCAATTGATTTTTTTATTTCAATTTCTTTATTAAATTTTAATTCATCAATTACATTTATCGTGTGTCAAAAAATTTAAATGAGAAAAGTTTCATTTCTTTATATCGTAAATAGAATATTATATAAGTATGCACATATATAGAAAGAAAAAGAGTAACTTGAATTGCTAAAAGAAAGAAAGGAAAATAAATCATGTTTTACTATTTTTTTTTTTCTTTTCCTTTTGATTTAATCGCAAAAAGTTTCAAGAGAGAAACACTATGATCCTAAAAAACATGATATTTTCACCTTAATTGTATATTAATTTATGTTTCTTTTTAGATTTCCTTAAGTATGCCCAATCATTTCGTTAAGAAAATTATTATTAACTTTTAACTTTTTGAGTTATACACTTAATACATAAAAGATACATTTTTTAAAAAAAAATAAAAATTTCAATTGAATTAAATTAATTTTTATAATTTTTAGTTTTTAATTATTATGATCAGAACTTAAAATCTCTAATCGATATTAATTATAATAACATGTTTATAATTTTTTCATAGTTTTCTATAATATAAATCAGTTAAAATCTATTCTATAATTCAAAATAATTATTTTAAAAGCATATTATATATGCATATATTTGTGGATAAATGAAGTATAAAATCCAGGTTCATAAATATTGTATTAATGCAGTTGTTATGAAGCTACTAAAATGAAATCAAACAGTGTTGATAATTTGTTAACATCTTCATTTAACACACTGAATATATATTTAAGAATGAACGTGGTTGATTGAATTGACAATTTTAAAAGAAATAGATTATTTGTGTGTTTGGACACGCCCAGAAACTAATATTATTTATTTTTATGTGGACGTGAATTTTGAGTTTTAAATTGATTTTAAAATCAAACAAATATAAATCTTATGTTGGATAAATTAATTATATGTCAAACCGACGTGCAACTAAACACGTAGTGCATGGCAATGGAGAAGGAAACTACACAGGGGAGAAGTTGAAAATTGAATAAAAACAAGTCTTCTACAAACAATTGAACTGATGTTTTTGAATGTCTTTTATGTATGTTGGGTGCTATATATCTGTTAAATGTGGTTTAGTTATTAATGTATTACATTATATAGCAAACCATTTGCTACTAAAGTTGATTAGTTTGAAAGTGATATTTTGCATCTAACTGCAAATATCTTGCAAACAAAACACGATCCATTATAAGACGGTGGGTGATGAACAACTTTGTGCCTCTTCTATGTTCTTTTTTAATTTACTTAGGTTTCTAAATTACCATTTCGTTCCATAGAGTTCCAGTTTAGGAACCTTATATTTTGACTTTAATCATCCTAGGTTTCTGGTAGTTGAGCTTTTGTTGTTTAGGGGTTGTCTTTTAATGAGTTAGGTAACAGTGACAATGCAAAACTAACACTGAAACTGAAATTTTTTTATTTACTTGTTTTTGTTGAAACAGTACGATGTTTATGGGAACCTGTTGGGGCTTCTTGCGGCTCATCCAGTGACTCCATTGGTGTCACTGCACCACCTTGATGTGGTTGAGCCAATCTTCCCGAACGTTACCAGAATCGAAGCCCTTCAACGGCTAACCATTCCGATGAAGCTTGACTCGGCATCGCTGATTCAGCAATCAATTTGCTACGACAAGAAAAGAAAATGGACGGTTTCAGTTTCATGGGGTTTTGCCGTTCAAATATTTCGCGGGATATTCACACAGAGGGAGATGGAAATGCCTTCCAGAACATTCCTGAATTGGTACAGAAGAGCAGATTACACTGCATATGCGTTCAACACACGACCGGTTAGCAGAAACCCATGTCAGAAGCCTTTCGTGTTTTACTTCTCAAAGGCAAAACTCAATTCCACATTGCAACACACAGTGACTGAATATGAAAGACACCTTGTTCCTCACCCAGAATGTCACTGGAAAATGCCTGATCCTTCTCAGCTTCTAAAAGTAGAGGTGCACAAGAAGCCAGACCCGCATCTATGGGATAGGGTATGTTAATAACATCAACACATTATTCATTAATATTTCCCATATTCCATAAATCATTATAGAGTTCTTAAAATCTTATAATCCTTAAGTTTTGATGATGTACATGATAGGCACCAAGGAGAAATTGTTGCAGAGTGATGAAGACCAACAAGACAGGAATGATGAAGATAGATGTGGGTATATGCAGAGATGGCGAGATCCACGAACCTCTTTCATTGTGAAAACTGTGGATCAAGATTAATTAACTGAGTTCTTTGCATTGCATATATATATATATATATATATATATATTCTTGGACCTCATTTCTTCATTTATTGGACGTAAGTTAACTTCAATTTTTGTAATTCTTCCCGGGCGTTCCTGAGATTGGGTGGTTGTGGAAAGAAACTTCATGTTGTAGTTCATAAAAAAGTGTCGTTATATTATTGGTTACAAAATTTTATTTCTACTTAATTAAGTTGCAGATTAAATAGTTCAGAGGTACTACGTTACGTACGTAATTTTTCTGCTTTGCTAGATAATCCTTGGAATTTACAGCGACTCTAATATGTTATCTTTCAATTAAATAAAAAATAATTTGTAATTTTACTAAGATTTAACCAATATGATATCTTTAAATTAAATAAAAAAGTATGCTATTTTATTAAACATACAAAGAAGTTTATTTATTCAAAATATAAAATAGATAAATATCTATTCTAAAATTAAATTAATAATTAGAATATTATTTTCTTAAAAATATAAGGGATAAATAATGTGGGTGTGGTGAAAGTAAATCAAATTTTGCCTACAATAAATGGTGATGAGGAGATCAACAACATGCTTCCATAATTATTTTTTTTTAATGTTAATTAAGCCTACATACACAGTAAAAACAAATTTTTTTTATTATATAACTGTTTTTCACTCCCTTATCGTAACAAAAGTTTCTTTCCGTTGATGAAAATCGTAACTTTATAATTAGGTTTTTATTTTATTTTTGAAGTGGTAAATTAAAATAACTTTATAAATTAGGTTTTTGTTCCACGATAAATAAATATAAAAAACTTGCGTTAGATGTTTGAAGGAAATGGAAAAAAGTGAGAGTCTCTGAGTCACGGATACTCCGAAAAAAATATTGAACTTCTCAAAGAAAAAAAAAAAAAAAAAAAAAAAGAGAGAGAGAGAAATTTGAACCAGGAGAAAGGATGGGATGTCATTGTAATTTTATAAACTGACCGGTGCCAATAGCATTTGATAACATTATATGAATATGTCCCAGCCCAGCGCCAATATTTTTTTATTTTTGTGGCTTCAATAATTTAATCTCTTAAACCTTCAACATTGGGCCTCTTCCGCCCAATATAAAAACATGGGGGCTTCTCCCTGCACCTCCAATGATTTCTCCTGTACCCCCAAAATTTATCTTAATTCCGTCTTTGCCCATGGTTAAAAAATGAGTTATTATTTTTTACTGCACTGCACCCCAAATACCCCGTGATTCACTGCACTGCACCCCCAAAAGCAGATTCCCTCCTCTGCACCCTGCACACCTCTTCTCCCTCTTCTCTCTCTTCTCCCACACAC
>Ga0099822_1005090_pt1 | contig 17173 bp, 3 predicted proteins | sample CowpeawhiteBW_FD_76839 | JGI IMG/M metagenome (GOLD analysis project Ga0099822, IMG submission 76839) | Root nodule microbial communities of legume samples collected from California USA - Cow pea white BW | ecosystem: Host-associated > Plants > Roots > Nodule | place: USA: California | collected...
ATATATATATATATATATATATATATATATATATATATATATATATATATATATATATATATATTTAAAAACATGATAAATATATTAATGTTATCGTGTGCATCCAAATTAAAATCACAAGTATTAAACTTGTCAATATAAAAAGTTATAAATTATTGTCATCATAAAAATATTGTTTTATATATTAGATACTTCATTAATAAATATCGGTAAAATATTTTAAAATATCAAATATAAATACGTGTTAGGACACAGATACGTAATCCAAATTAAAGTATCGATATTTCATAGGTTTTCAAAAATGAAATCACAAGAACATTACATATTTTAAAATATGCAACAATAATATATTCATTAAATTAAAATTAATATAATAATTAAGTTTTAACTTATTATGATAAGTTAGCATGGTAAAAATTATAAATGTAATTAATAATATTAACAACAATAGTAATAATAATTATTATTACTATAGTTGTTTTATAATTTTCTTTTTAGTGTGTTGATACAAACAATTTTGTTTTAATTTTTATTAAAGCAAATCATTCTTTATTTTGAATTTTTTTTATTGACTTCTTTTTTTTTAAACTTAAAAAAGTATTATTATTTTTTACATATATACATTGTAATATTAAATATATGTATATACATATATAGAATATTTTACGGTTTTTTCACATATGTACACATTTAAAACATTGTGTATGTTCTCATATACATTCATTTACACTTAGAACATTATAAGTCCTCCTCCTTTCACACACATACTTGTAATGTGTGTGAATTAGGTGGGAGATTTAAGAGTATGAAACAAAAAATGAAAAGAAGTTAAAAGTGATGTTGTTTGTATCAAAGAAAAAAGAATAAGTAAACGAGAAAATAAAAAGAAAATTTGTTAGTACTTTAATAGATATAATAGATAGAAAAAAAAATTTCAATTGATGAAATTATAATATTACGAGTCCTTCCCTAATAATTAAAATTAATTTAAAATGACGTATGATTAAGTTTTTGTAAATATTAAACTATTATTGGTACATTATGTGAACTCAGATGAAAATAAAAAATTACAAATGATTTGACGTTATAAAAAGAATACAAGATTTAAAAAATAAATTTATATAAAATCAAATCAAATGTAAATAAAACTAATTGTAAAATTGCAAGCATTGTAAATTTCTTAAAAACTTAAAAGATATACAAAATTAGTGTAAAAATGTATGGTGCATTTAATACAAGACATGGTACAACAACATAATATGAAAAAGTACAATTAAATCACAATAATTAAGAAAAAAAAACCAATAATGTAATGAGTTTCTTCATAAGAGAGAATATTAGAAGTAATCAAATTTTCATTACAATGCATCAATTGGTTAATGTATTTCTTCAAAATCTTTGATGACTTTTATGTTCAAAATATTTAATCATTCTTCCATTTATAATTTACCGCCCCAAATTTGTAAAAACATTAATTTATAATATTTCTCTTAAAAATTGTTAAAATTTAATTATCAAAATATTAATGTTTTTATCGGACAATAAAAAATGTAAAAGTTAGTGTACAATCATTAATAACGAAGTAATATAGAAAAAGGTCTTTTAATCATTATAATTCTTAATTTATCGAAGGAAAATAATTTTTTATTACTAAATTTTGATAATTTTATATTAGTATTTTATTTGAATTTTTTAAGTAATTTTTTATTTTTCTATTATTTTATTTTCAATATTTCAAAATCACTTAAAATATTATCACTTTATATTATAATTTTATATTATAAAAAAAAATTATCAAAATTTAGTAGTCAAAATATCATTATTTACTAAATTTAGTAGTCAAAATATCATTATTTACTAAAAGAGCATATCAGTAACACGGTAGAAGTTGAAGGCAGTGAATATTAGAACAGCAACACCCACTATAGTAGAACTGCTTCTCCAAGGGTCTCTGAAGTAAACCCACCTCAATGTTCCCATTGCCCATTTCCAGTCATTGTTGTAGTGTTCATTAACATCTTCCATGATCTGGTGGTAGCACGTTGAATTTGTCACCACATGTTTGCAGAGATCATTCACCAGATTTGCCAATTCTTGATCACTTCCCAGTTCATGCACAATAGTTTCTTTCTCAACCAGCAACTCTGCATCATCTTTGGTATGAATAAGAGAATCAATCAGAGAAACATAGTTGCAGATGTAAGGTTCTTCAGGATAATGACACTGCTCAAATGCTATCAGGTTCCTCAGAACACACTCTGTTGTGTGGTCTACTTTCAACTGGGGTATCTGAAACCGAGCTTTGAACAACTTGCAGCATGGCAAGCAACCCAAGCAGAGAAACCAGCTGAAGAATCGTTTCTTCTCAAACTTCACATCGAGTAAGGATCTGTCATGAACCATGTCGAAGCTTATCCCAGCCTCATTCAACTTTGTTGCAGTCCTTAGAACACACTCCTTGTGACTATAGTTTTTCTGAATGCTCAGGTTCTTAGGGAGATACGAATTTCGAATGAGATCAGTGAAATGCAGTGATTTCTCCCACTTTCTTTGCTCAAACTTGTTCTCTGAGGTATGTTCGTGAGGATAATAACCCCCAAAGTACTCATGAGCCAGGTTAATGAATCTGGTGTGGCTTTTGACACTGCTTGGGACAACTTTATCGTACAGTTTTTCCAACACTGTCATTGGAAGCTGGTTCTCGAGCAGCATCAAGTCACACTGGATACTTTTTCCGACACAACCTTGTGTTACTAGGTAGTCCTCCTTGTGTTCCCATTTTTTTGATTGTCTGAGGAACAGTTCCATGATGAACACAGCATCCAACAACATTATCTCCACAAATTGGTCCTTGCTGATGTCGGGGAATTTCTTCTGGTAACAACGGCGCAGGTTTTGCTCTTCTAGTTGAAGGAAGGCTTTGTAGTGCAGCAAATCAAGCTTGCTCATTTGGCTCAGGCGTGCCCAGAAGAAATGGAAATATCTTTGTTTCTGCTCATGCATTTCCTCTAGTTGAGCGTTGTTATGGTGGACAGGGCCTATTGAGACCAATAGAGGAGTGTAGGCCACCACTTTCACCTTCAAAAGACTGGTTGGTACCTTGTAGATACAACATTCTGGCCACACTGCAGGCTCAATCACTTCTGGGATGTTAATTATGTGTTGGATGTTGTGTTCAACACAATTCTCCATCAGACCTCTTTTTTCTGCTCCTGTTCAGCAAACACACACCAGCCATCAGAGAAATTCTAGTGTTTCACCGGAGAGAACAAACACTAATGAGATCTGAGTCCAACCACATAAGACATTGACACCACTCTCAACCCAAAATCTTAGGACAATGGATTTATGGGTATTTATCCTTATATATTTAGTCAATGTAGAACTCAGATCCACACTTGGATTCTTAACACCTGTAGAGACTTTCAAGAAATAAAGAAAAGGTTTATCTTCACAACAATTTAGTAAATTTGGTTTCTTTGCTAGGTTTTTTTTGTATTGTTCCTCCGCTGAATTTTCAACAACATACATCGATGGACAATACTCCTCTAATATATCAACATCAGTACTTTTTGAAGACTAAAAAAAACAATATTAAAAATTTAGTAAAAAATCTGGACTCAAACTAAATGGGATAAGTAGTTTCGATTTCTACTGTTTACCTTTTCAAAACTTTAAAAAAATGACCAAACTTCTTTCTTCAGTCCTCTTGCTATGTAGAGATATGAACATTAAAATTCCTTCAAATTCATGAGAAATGAATCATGTTAAAAGACAAACCAATGTTTAGCATTCTTGGGGAATAAATATGCTAATCCATGCTCTCAGGTATAATAAAGATGTATTTTAATATAAAGCAGTAAAAAGACATCTACACTGCAGATGTGCCTCTTCAAAACAAGATAAATGACTTTGAAAAAGAAAAGGGCAGATTCCACTGATGCACAGAGGATCCATCCATCTTCATGTACAGACATAAAGTGAAGATATTTTTCAACCAAAAAAATGGCTTTTCCCCTTTGGCTAAAAGCATTCTTGCTTTGTATAAGATAAAGTTAGAACTTTTAAATATCAGCTACAAACAGAAGAAGGAATAGAACACACAAGGAAAGAGAATCACTAGTAAAGTGACATTTGCAACATCTCAAATAGAAAAGGAACAAAACCAAAATGAAAAAACCAGAAGTAGAACAGAAAAAGATGGGGGAGGAAGAGCATAGAAACAAAAGATCATGACAGTTATAGAGTGAAAAACTGATGAAAAAATTTAACTAGTACAAGGATCCTGTAGTAGGTATTATGTTTATGTTATCACAAACTAGTGTTAACTACAATGCACATTGTATGAACCTGAAAGAGTAGTGTCTCCTCTAACAATTTCTCAGTTCCAAGCTTTTCTGGATCTTCACTTCTAAACTCTCTCTTTTCTCGGTCTCTTTCTGGTTTGTGCTTGAACTTTTGGTGAGCTTTGTAGATGCAGTAAGTGAAAAATCAACTAGTCAAAGCAAATACAGTGCCAAGGGAAAAGAAAGTTCTTCACTACAACAGAAGTGATCGCTGTTGTTCCAGTTTTGTATGTTAATGTTTGGTGGATTTAATGATAAAATGAATTATTGGAAGGGTGAAAATGAATTTGGATTTTCTACTAAGTTATTTTTACAGTTTCTCTAGGATTTTTTTTTACTATTTTGTATTTTCATGATACACCGATTACAGTATATTTATAATTTTAATCGATAAAGAGTCTGCTGGAAATATCATGATATTCATGAAATTTTGTACAATTTTGTCAGGTTATGATAAATAGTAATTCAATGATCAATTATTCAATGGAAATATTGATGGACCAAGAAATTAATTGTATGAAAATATTGGTAGCTCAGATTTTCATTTCTTTGTTTTTTGGTGCACTGATTGAGTTTTATAACACATGGGGTAGGTGAGTAACAATAATGTGTTTGCTTCTGCTTTTTTCAGTATCATTAAATTTCTTATCTTGCATTATTTTCAAAACAAAAATACTTTTTAATTAATTAGTGTGGTCACTTCAATTTAGGATATTTCGTAGATCTCTCAGTTTTCTTTTTTAGAAACTTATTTTCTTAAAATGAAAAAAAATAGTTAAATATGTTTTTATTTTCGAATCACTTATTCAAATCGTATTTAGTTACGTCTTTAAAATATGTATCAATCTATACTTTTAAAAAGAAGAATATAAAACTTTCTGACATCAAAAGATAATTAATCTTGTAAGAGTCTCTACCAAAATATTAAATCTTAAAGAAAATAAAAAGAAATTGTTTTAGCCCCTTTAAATTAGTGTTTAAGGATAAAAACTAATTTAATCTAATACTAATTATTCATGATTTTTTTTTCTAATTTAGAAAAGCTCTATGATTACTATGTTAGTTTCATTCACCCTTATGATGAGGATAGTGTACAGTTGATTTTTAATCTCTCACTACAAATTTGTTTTATTTGAAAGCAGTTATATACACATTTTATAATTTATGGTATTAAACCATAAAAAGACGAAGAAAATATCATTGTACCTATCAAACTAAATGCGACTTTTTTAAAATAATTTCACAAAAATACTTGTTTTCTATTTAATAATTAAAATACATATTTTAGAACGTGTTATTACTATTAAATTTTGTAGTAAATTTTTAAATAGTAACTTATTCTAATAAATATATATAACACAATATTTGTCTCTATATATTTCATTAGTATAAATAGTACAGAAAAATTTAGAAAACACTATTATTAAAAAAAATAATGAAAGAGATATTTGTGCTCTATGAGTGATTATAGGACTGCTATAATATTATAGAAGAAAAATTAAAATAACCACAAAGAAATATGTTATAGTGTAAATAGATAATGAAAGTTGTAAAGATTAAATTAATCTTTAGATTTCTGATTTATTTAATAATTTTTAGTTAAGTGTCTAAAGGATTATTTTTAATTGGATTTAACTACGTACGGCTACATATTTATTATGCATGTGAGCATAAAATTCAATTTAAAGTTTTTATTTAAATTATTTTCATATTATATTTAATTAATACTATACAACATTTAATAATGCAGCCCTACTGAATTTGATAAAAATTTATAACAACCTATTCTATTTAATAAGATGCATTTAAACAGGTGAAAATTTTTACCCAACCTTCATGTCAAACGTCATATTCTCTTCAACCTAATTTCTATTAATCAATAATGAGCATTCATGACATTTATCTGTTTAATTTTTTTTTGTTAATTAAATGACATGACTATTATCTTATTTTCTGTATGTTAATAAATGTAAAATTACATAATTAATTTAAATCAATATTAAAATAATAAAAACCGCTTATTATTATATTATTCGTAGTATTATTTTATATTAATCATAACACTTCATACATTTTAATAAGTGAAAATACAATATAACAATTATGCCACCTGATTAACAAAAGAATCACACGACTTAGTAGAATATTAAAATAATTCAATAGAAAATTGATTAAAAATACACAAACTTTTTAAAAGATTTAAAAATAATTGAGCCTAAATTTAATGACTAAAATCGTAAAATTAAATGTAAAAGAGATTTGGATTTAGAGAAACTTCATTCCACTAACTTTTTTATATACAAAATTCGACTCATTCAATTTTTTTATCTGTGTATAATACACTATTGGCCGAATCTAATATTATTTTTAATTTAGTTAAATAAAATGTGGGTGATGTGAATAATTTATAATAAAAAAATCACCATAATTAATCAATTATTTTTCTTTTCCAAAATATATATATTGATTGCCATAACGAAATTGTGATTGACAATAATTGAGAAATAATTTATCAAGAAATTATTATATTATTTATTGACATATATGTTGTAAAAACATATGAAAATGTGTTAAACATTGAGAAATAATTTATTTGTCGAAATAAATGGAGGGCATCTAGTGTCAAATCGATAAAACTATTTTGTACAATGAAGTTGAAAGAATTCTATTTTTGTGGGAGGCACTTCAATACCTAAATATTAAAATATTAAAATTGTGGAAAGGATATTTATGAGAAATGTTATAACTTATAAGCCTACCATGAATTTACAAGTGGTTACCCTTTCTTGATGGTACCTAAATTAAGACATGGAAGAGAGCATCTAAGGAATGATGTGGTGTATGTTAAGTGTGAAAAACATAGACTCAAACGAAAATTGAGTCACAAGTATGGAGATAAAGGTATACGAGTGAGAGATTATAGTTACAATTCAAATACTCTGAGAAGATCGTATATTAAAAATAATGATAAATTTAAGGGTTAAATATGTTTTTGGTCCATCAAATTTTAGTGAAATTTAGAATTAGTTCTTCTTCGAAACTTTTGACCAATTTAGTCTTTCATTTTTAGAAATGCGTGAATTTAGTCATTCTAACCCAATTTTGTTAAGTTTATTTGACATTTCAAACGCGTTTTATGATAATATTTGAGTTAACATTGAAGTGAAAATGTGTGAAACGATGTAAACAATTTAAATACTATCATGAAATACACTTGAAACGTCAGATAAACTTAACAAAATTTGGTTAAAAGGACTAAATTCACGCATTTTTTAAAATGAAAGACTAAATTGGTTACAAGTTTTGAAAATGAACTAATTTTAAATTTTACTAGGACAAAAATATATTTAACCCTGAATTTAATGATAAATGTTACAATTTGGATTATCACATTTATAGATTTTTTTGTATCAATTTTTGTCTTTTCTCTGAAAATTTAGTTTCTTACTATTTATATTTCTATTCAATCATTTCAATGTCACCTTTGTTTATTTTGTGATGTTTGTTTGCAAAAACACGTTGGTAAAAGTTTGCATTTTTTTTTTTCACTTTCATGACATTAAAAACCAAAATTGAGCATTGGCTCATTTCTAGTACCAAATAAAAAAAAATACATTAAAATAAGTATTTTTGGATTTGTTTTTGATTGGGATGTTGTGCATCAAGTTTCAAGTGAACTAAATAACCTTAAATCATTTTTTTATGCAACACGTTAAATTCAAACAAATTTAAAAATGCTCATCTAAATTAGTATAACTTTTTTATTGGTGATAGATTTTTCTAAGACAAACTTGACAGCGTCCAACGTATATTGACGCATTTATGTCAGACTTATAAAAGAAGTTTTTGACATAAATTTATGTGAGATACTATTAAGTCAAACGTATTTTTACGTTGTATATTTGTCATGTAATACAAATTTACATGTATACAATAATTAGACATATATCTGACATAAAAAATCTAAAGTAATTGATATAAAAAGTCTTTGTTGTGTTAGTAACCAAACTAATATTTATTTATTAAATAGCTTAAAAATAATTTTAAAATTTTTAATTTTTATAATTCTAATAGAATCGGCTATAATCATACTTTAATAACGTGATAATTTAACCGACACTAACATTAAAAAGCCAATTTGTACATAAGTTTTCTTACTATTTTGTATTTAATTATATATATATATATATATATATATATAAAATAAAATTTAAACATAAAACTTTTTGCTAAATAACTTGTTACCAAGTTGTTATTACTCCTGAATTTAGAGTCTCTATCTACCTAGCACCTAACCATTATATATATTTTTATTAGAAGTTAACAAATCATTAAAAAAAATATCAATGACTTTGTAAGGGTTGGTTCAAGATAGAAATTCTTTTATATATATATATATATATATATATATATTATCAATTTTATTGATAGACGTAAAGTATGTATATCTATATCCATAATTATATTAAAAAGTATTTTAATTTTTTTTGTATTTCAAGTTTTACAAAAGCTCTTTTATATAATAAAATAAAAAATCACATATCAAAATCTTAAACTGTGAAATTAAATCGAGCACCATATTAACTTTTAAGTTATTTTTTCCATCATATCTAAATTCTTTATTACCAATTATTTAGATTATTTTGGTATAAATGTTCACCCACTTCGTGAAAAGTGGAAAGATTTATGTGGTGCAAATGTAAGATGGGTATAATGCATGTGTAAAGCAAAAAATAATAGATCAAACTTTAGAAAATAGAAAAAGCTAAAAGTTAAACCCTGAGACTTTGAAGATTGTGACATTTCCACTCATGAAAAGCAACAACATTTTGGACTATTAGCTATGTCATCAACAACTTTTGTTTTTGTCTCTGGGTAAATGGATTTAAATTTACTTTGTATAAATTACCCTATTTTCATTTCATAAAAACATTATCCACTTATTTTACTGTTAGGCTAAACTAATCTTTGAACAACTAATTACTAACTATTACACTATTACTTAACCGTTTTTATTATTAGCTAAATAAAATCTATGATAGAGAATTAAAACAACTAACAAAATGTTCTTTTCCAAAATGAAGAACAGTCCATATATATAAATTTTAGGTAGAAGAGAAAAAAAGAAGAAAAGAAAAGAAGATAGATATTTATGCCATTGAGAAAGAAGAAATAGACGCAAAGAAATTAGACTAAACATAGCAAAATTGAGACAAAACAAGTCAAATAAAAATAGTCCAAGCATGTTTATTCATGATATCCGTTTTCAAAATATGCACAAGCATTAACAAAGTTAGAAATCTTTAAAAAAATATACTACACTAAATAATATATAAGTAAAAAGACAAATTCATTTATTTAATATTTTGAGTTGGATGTAACATCTTTCACATTCACATTGATTAAAGATCAGATGATCCCATACCTTGCTTTTACAAATCGTTTTTGTAAGTTTTATATAATCCACTTATCGATGGTAGAGCCTTTTCAGATATTGTTGTTTGTTAAATTTGTTTAATTGATTATTAAAAAAATAATTATTTATTAGGCTTATTGTGTCATTCGCTATAAGATTATTAGACCACCGGTTAATATTTAGTGCAAACTTCACCTTAAAAGATTAAGAACAATGATATTTTGACTACTAAATTTTGACAACTTTCTCTTTTAATATGATGTGTCATGTCATCTTCTAAGTGATTTTAGAATATTGAGAATAAAAATATTGAGAAATGGAAAACCATTTAAAAGATGACACCTAAGATTATAAAAGAAAGTTGTCAAAATTTAGTCTTCAAAAAATCATTTTTCAAAGATTAAAACATTCTTTGTGAATTCATTTACAAGTATATCTTCCGAAAACCTATTATCTCAAAAAAACTTATATAACTAATTACGGAAGCATTTTCTCTTACTAAAGTAGCATAACGTCATAACATATTTCAGGACACATTGCATTATTTGTTGCATTACACATTCCCAATTAACACACCGTTTATTCATTACCTCATGCAGAATTGGATATGAACAAAATGTGTATGTATCATTCATCTGATGTACCATGAAAGCCACCACATACGTGATGATAAGCCCATTTTCTTACGTGTTTGCTGTGTTATTTTCTAACTAGAATTGAAGTTTCACTTCAGAAGTTCATGCATATATATGCAGCTATTTTACCAACGTGAAACAACACAAAAACACTTAACAAGAAGCTGCATGTGTGTGATGAGTTTTGATCATCCAAACACTGCACGAACAGCACGTAGGAACTGGAAAACAGCGAAAACAATGAAAGCAACGCCTACCAAAGTGGAACTCGCTCTCCAAGGGTCTCTGAAGTACACCAACCACAGAGCAGCCATGGTGCGGTTCCAAACATTCTGGTAATGCTTGTTCAGTTCATTAATAGTCTCGAAGTAACACGTTGAGTTCGCCACAACATGTTTGCTCAGACTATTCACAAGCGTTGCCACTTCCTTATCACTCCCCAACTCATGCACGATCACTTCCTTCTCAACCAGCAACTCCACATCAAGCTGAGTGTGTATCAGAGAATCGATGAGATTCACGTAGTTGCAAATGTAGGGTTTTTCAGGATAGTGGCACTGCTCAAAGGCAATGAGGTTCCTCAGAACACATTCAGTTGTGTGATCCACCTTCAACTGGGGGATCCTGAAACGTGCCTTGAAGTGGTTCAGGTATGGCAAGCAACCAAGGCAGAGAAAGGAACTCAGAAATGGCTTCTTCTCAAAGGTTATGTCCAGCAACCTTCTGTTCAGATGCTTCTCAAAGCTCACTCCTGATTCTTGCAACTTTGTTGCCGTTCTTAACACATGAAGGGCACACCCATTGCTTCGACCCCAATCTGTAGGAAGGTAAAAGTACCTAGAAAAAAATGGTGGTTCAGTTAATACAACTTGGTTTAGATCACAGAAGTCGTACTAGAATAGTACGATTTCAATTAAAGTTAAAAAGAAAAAATTCACACCGGAGGAATAATATGCTACCACAACTTTACTTTCATGAATCAAAAATCGTGTAAGTTCACACGACTTTAGCATAACGAAAACCTACCAAGCTGACAATTTGTTCATTTTTTTTTACTTATTTTTAAAACTTGTATCATACCTTATGAGATCAGTGAAGTGTTTTGTACTCTTGTTGCACCTATCTTTGTTCTTCGACTTAGAATATTTCTTGGAACTTCGGAGAGAGCCACTGAAGTAGTTTTTCCTGGACTGGTTCTTGTCAAGAACACGTTTGGTTTCATCAGAAGAAGACATTTGGGTGTCGTAAAACGCAAAGTACTCGATGGCAAGATCAACAAAACCTGCACTGTGTTCATCCTTCTTGCTCTCACTAGGGACAACAGTGTCGTAGAGTCTCTGAAGCACAAAAAAGGGTATCTGATTCTCCAACAAGATCAAGTCCCTTGTGATGTTCTTGCAGAGCCATGACTGTGTCAAGATGAGATCATCGCTGTGTTTCACCCGAAACGATTTGGTCTGCTTGTAATCGTGCTCGTGCTTGGATCTCTCAGATTTCCAGTGACAGTTTCGGAGCAAGAGTTCCATGATGAACACTGCATCGAGCAGCATCATGTCCACGAACTTCTCTCTGGGGATGTCGGGGAATTTGTCCGCGTAACATTCTCGGATGTTTTCTTCCTTGTCTTGGAGGTAGTGCTTGAAGCTCTTCATGGCTTGTTCGTTTGAGACACGCTCCCAGAAGCAGTGGAAGTACCTTTTCTTGTGCTCTTGCATTGGCTTGAGTTGGTGTTTGGTGAGGTGAATTGGGCCAATTGAGATCCACTGAGGGGTGTAGGCATCATCGTTCACCGTTCGGAGATTGTAAGGAACCTTGTAGATGCTGCACTCCGACAACCTTAGCTCCTCTAGCTCTGGCATGTCGATGATGTGTTTCACCATCTCAAATTCGGTTTCCGACAGTGCAGAACCACAAGTTTTGTAAGCATTTGCCATTGTTGTTGCAGAAACCCAGCTTCAACTCAACTTTCTCTTTATCAAAATCAAAAACTAAGCCTCTGTTGTCTGCATTGTAAATCATTCATTGGTTAAAGGAAAATGATTTTTTAAGGAAGTTTTGATAACTTTTTCTTATAATTATAATTTATCATTTTTTAAGTAATCTTTCATTTTTTATTTTTTTATATTTATAAATTAATTACAAAATGACACTTAAATTGTAAGAAAAAATTATCAAGTCAATTGTCCTAAGTTTAAAGGATTATAAACTACTGCATTAGTCTCAGAAGTATTTGAAATTTTTTGAATGAATTTCTAAATTATTTCTTTTAATTTAGTCTTTAATCATGCATTGTACGGTAACCTTCCTAAGTTTCTAAAACTTCATAAATTGCAATTTTTTTTTAACAAAAAATGCACCAAGAAACGTACTTTTAGTGAGACCAGTTAAAAAATGTTTTTTTTTTTTTGAGTTTCAGTGAGAAATTTTACTTTTAAAAAATATATATATAATAAGAAATGGTTAAATATGTTTTTTCTCTAAATTATTATAAAAATTTATATTTTATTTTTAAATTAAATTATACAAAACATTTTTTTCTAACAGAATTAAAATCCTTGAAAATTTTAGATTATGTACTGTTAGATCTCTCATAAGAAGTAACCCTGAGTTCATCTAAAACGTTATAAGGTTTTCAAGGTTTCTGCAATCATATAACTATATATAACTATACGTTTGCAATTGATGATTATTTTCAAAGATTATAAAAAAACTTGGACTCTAACCGCAATTTAAAATCTTTTTTATAATATTTATCATCAACTTTTTTTTTATATTGAGGAAAGTGGCTACTGGTAAAAGAAAAATTGTTAGGCTTTTTAATAATAATACAAACAGGAAAAAAAAGGCAAAAGAAAGAAAAATATGTAGTAGAAATGCTTTATATTATCAAAATAAGGTATATGTTTGGTTTTTGTTTGCTTTATTGAAAAAAATTCTGAAAACAAGCATCAGTTCCCAAATCCTAGGAAAAATTTCATGAAAAAACCACTTAAAATATGATTAATCAGATTTTAATGAATCATTAGTGAAATCTATAAATTATGTATCCCAGAAAATAGCTAGTTATCGATGCATCTCAAAGAATATGCAAATACGTAACATGCAACATAAATCACCAAAGGGAAAGAACATAGCAGAACCTGTGATTAAAACATTAAAAGGATAAAATCAAAAACTGGAAAATTTCAGAACCTGTTTGAGTGGAGAAATTATTTGAAGAGTTTGAGGTTTGTGTTCTTCTTCAGTAGCTGCCACCTTTGTCCATGTTCATGCTTGGTGTTGGTGTGTGTGTGTGAGTGTGTGCTTTTTATGTTGGCCAAAAGTGGAAAATGATGAAGACTTCATGCCACTTTATTCAATTATCAATGCATGCTTTTGTTTGGTAGCTTGTTCAAACAATTATTTAAATATGATTGAGGACTTTAAAATATATGGAAAACATAATATTGATAATTTTTTTATAGACTGAAAGAAAAAGGAGATAAAGTTTTGCTTTGAAAGTAAATATCCAAGGCTTTTTCTTCATTTTATCTTACATTAAAGTTATCTTTTGCTGTTGTACCAACTAGAGAGTCAATAATGTTAGGAAAACTAAAAGTAAAAAAAAAATTAGAATTTCCAATTTATATAACAATTTTAATACTATACTTTTAATACTTTAAATAGAAAAATGATAAACATTTAATTTCCAACTTTATCATAGGTGAAATAGTTTATGATGATATTTTTCTAATATTTATGTAGATGACGCCGATGCTGACCTATTATAGATGCGTCACGTATTTGTACGAGAGAAAAAAATTGGTCATATTTTAAAGAAATGTATTTAATATATGAATTTTTAGTTCATCATTGATTTTTCTAAACTCTATTCCTAGAGGACTATTTTTAATTAAGAATTTAATCTGTATAAGTTAATTTCATAATGTTAATTGATTGCATATTAATGTATGAAAGACAAAAATTGGGCAATTATCAGCAGAAACATAACACTGACTCATCATCCACCAATAAGATGGAAATGAAAGGTGTAGAAACATCATATCCATACAATAATTAATACTTTGCAAGAACATTTTCGATATATGCAATTAATTTCCTTCAAAACGTTTTTCGATAAGGGGGGAAAAAGTTAAATGTTTCTTATTATTTCATTTTTCATATTTTGTATAGATATCAAGATTTGACAATTAGATATGCATTAAATAATTAAATAATTTGAGCGTCAAAAATATTTTTCGCAAGTAAGCCATCAATTAAATTAACAAATGTAAGGAGAACGAGTGATTGGTATTTTTTTTATCAGTAAAGAATGAATTAAAATTAAAAAATATTCAAAGAATGTTCTAACCCTTATATAAAAAGTTAATTTGTATATATTAATACACTAATTCGATATCATAGTGTAACGTTCCATTTAATTAATAATCGTAATTAAAAGAAATGTCACACACAAATAGTACAATGGTGTAGTCTTGAGGTCCTTAACACAACCCCTACAAAATTAGGCACATCACGATGTCAACAGAAAACCAGATGAAAAGTCTAACCGGTGAAGGTAGAGTATTAAAGCATAAAGCAATACATGAGTCATAACCCTAAAGAAAACCCATTAAGAAATTTAAAGTCCAACCCATGGAGACTATACAGCGGAACCATCACCTCCCTGTTGCCCACGGGTGTTCCTCGCATCTGCTCACATCAACTACAAGTTGATGATCATCGCAAAAGAGAGTACCACACAACAGAACACACAACAATAAAAGTAGGGTAAGCTAGAGCACAAAAGATTTCATCCATGCAATCAAATATATTTTCACAATCTCATACACTCATATCAACCAAACATGTTATGACTTCTCAGACAATACACTAAGACACGACTCGACTCATCCAGATACGTATAACCTGGTCGGATTCAGCGAATGCTTGCACTTGTGGTGGATACCTCTGCTCACCCCCGAGCTGCTCACCCCTGAGCTATGTGTTACAAGTGTTACAATGAATCAATTTTCCCTTATCACAAGGTTAGCCCTTAATGAATTTCAGGCCTCCTGCTACTCTCACCATAGGAGTCAGTCCGCTCTAGGTGAGACTAACTGACCCCTTAGAGTGTCAGGATGCAACCTTTCCTTGAATCCTTACCTAGTTATACAGATGGGGCACCACCATAGGCACCCACTAACAGGGCCATGGAATTACGTCCCGACCATTGAAGCACGACCCTGAAAACCCCACCTAGGGATTTCCAAGGAATTACGCACTGACTACAGACCAAAACATTATCAAAACAAGTAATTATTCAACACACACATATGTAAATATCCCATGCCAACCTTGGCAATTCCATCCTCCATTGTATCCCATGTCAATCTCTTTCATTCACCAATCTCAAACCACGAAAGTAGGAGTGTGTTTCATACCGACATCATGCCATATTCATTAACCAATCTTCACTCATGTCTCATGCCAAATCCATACCAACACATCATTATAATTCCATGAATCATCTCATACCAAAAGCATACTCATATCATGTTAAAACTCATGAATCACCATTCATCATTCATCTTATTCATACAAGGCCACTCAATTCATACTTAGAAAGACATAAACAATTCATACATGTATTCAACATCCAAGAACAAGGAAATCCGTCAACATACATACTCCTCGCTCAGCCCCTCGCTCAGGCAGAAGAGCCTCACTCAGGCGAGAGGTCTCTCTCGCTCAGGCGAGTACCCTCCGTCTAGGCGAGGGCTCGAGTCTGGAACAGTGGCACTGTCGCGCCCGCTCGCTTAGGCGAGACCACCCTGCCTGAGCGAGATGGGTTCTCGCTCAAAACTGGTGCTCGTCGCCTAGGCGACCGTTCGCAAAAACAGCCTGGGCGAGTTACTGCTAATCTCGCCTAGGTGAGATGTACTCGCTTGGGCGAGACAACCAGAACCCGTCACTGTTCACACAGGCAGATACATCCAAACAGATCAAAACATGTTTTTAACAACTCCCACACAGTTTATAATGGCAATCCAACATTCAACTCACGAGACCAGACCGAGCATACAAGAACACGAAATAAAACAGTAAGCCCTAACTTCCACATACTGGAAAGGACTAAGAGCAGGGTGCGTCTCCAACAGCGAAACGCGAAAGTGTTAAATCAGATCTGTCTAAAAATCTTAACCAAGAAGGGGATCTGAATTGGTTAATAAGTTTTTCACTTAGTTATATTGAATCTTGAAAGTTTCTTTAACCCTTATGACCCAATTAACCAATTTTGCAGTTCTGTGTTAATGGACTATAAAGCAATTAAGAATGATGTAAGAGAAGAGAGAAACCAAGACACAACAGTTTATACTGGTTCGATTCAAAAAGAATCTACGTCCAGTCTTCTCCTAAGTAAACCCACTTAGGAGGATTCCACTAACACAATAAACATCCAAGAATTACAAGAACACCTATATAATTCTAGAACCTAAAATCCAAAGAACTTGATCTACCAATCAAGAACTCCCCCTAGGAGCAATGCATCCACGCAATTGCACCTACGCCTACACTTTACACAATGAAGCAACTGTAATCAGAGAAACAATAAAAAAGAAACAAGAAACGAATACACCTATTGTTGTGAAAATTTGTCAATTTGCTCCTAAATTCAAGCTAGACCCATCAAGGTAGAATCAACCATCAATCTCCTTGAATCTTCACTTGAATGATCTTCAAGAATGCTTAAGAACTCTGTGAATCTCAGAGGGCTGTTTCTCAGAATGTTTTTC
>Ga0099822_1005095_pt1 | contig 17165 bp, 5 predicted proteins | sample CowpeawhiteBW_FD_76839 | JGI IMG/M metagenome (GOLD analysis project Ga0099822, IMG submission 76839) | Root nodule microbial communities of legume samples collected from California USA - Cow pea white BW | ecosystem: Host-associated > Plants > Roots > Nodule | place: USA: California | collected...
CTCCCGACAATTGTCAATTTCTTTGTCCAAATTGTAATAATTGTCAATGTATTGACAAGCTTTGTTATTGTCCTGAAAATGTTTTTCCTTTTACCAACAACAAATTCATTCAAAGTCCTTAGATATTTTTGCAATACTACATCAACAATAAGATGCCAGTCAGCTATGTATACAACTTTGATTTCAGATAATTTTGTTTGAAATTATAAAATGATTAATCCTTATTTAAATGTGTATTTTAATTTTTGTTAGAATATAAAGCTAATTCATAAATGATGTGTAATTTTTATATTGTGATTTATTATAGCTTGTTTTCGATTCGGTTGACAAAAATAATATATAATGTGTAAAGGTTGAATTGACTTGATGTGGAGTGAAAAAATTGTTTTTGTGAAAAAAATAATTGATTTGATTTAGGATAATATTGAAGGGGTGAAATCAAAAGATATATTTTTATAGTAGGAAAGAGAGCCTAAATAAAAAGCTCCACCAACCAAATTTCGAAAAGCTTGAACGAATAAACCTTTGGGTCAGTTTTTACATAAGCTTTTCATTTTCAACTAATCGGCCAAATTAATATGGGTTTTAGGAGAGAGCTTACCAAAAATGTGATAATTCAAACTCAGAGCTCAACACTAGCACCGTGAAGGAAGGATCGATGGGAATTACCATACTAGAAGCGAGACTCTTCAACCACAGGGAAAATGAAATTCACTTTATTTTTAAATTTACTCTTTGTAGATATGATAAATGCATTTTCCTTTATTTGTGTCGGACATTATTCTCCACTACCTTATCCACTTGTAAGTATCTCACAATGCATTATTTTTATTTTCAAAATTTATTAATAAGTATCCGTTCAATCCATTCTAACTAAACTTTTTATCTTTTAAATTTTAGGTTAAAATACTCTGTTAGTCCTCCTTTTTGTACCAAAATCTCAATTTGATCATCGTATTTTTATTAGTCTCAATTAGGTCCATATTTTTGTAAATCAGTAACAATTAAGTCATTTCCGTTAATATAGAACTAATATCATTAAGTAGATGTCACGTGTCAGCTCCTCATTTTTTCAAATTTTTGAATTTTTGTTAAATTTTTTAATTTTTTTTTCAAATTTTTTTAATTTTTTTTAAAAAAATATTTATGCCACATGTCACGTCTGTAGTGTGCCACGTGTCAATCTAATGGGATGACACGTGTCAAATTAGTGTATGAATCTCAATTTGATCCTCATATTTGTTAATTTAATTTGATTTCAGTTCCAATTTTTTTTTAAATTTTCAAATTGAGACGCTCCAAATTTAGACTAAATTTAATTTTTATATAAATATTATAATGATACTTTTATTAAAAGTGATATTTCTATTACATATTTTTAACAATATTTAATTTATTTAAATTTATATTTTATATTCAACTTTATTTAAATTTTATTTTAAAATTATAAATATATAGATTTATAAATTTATATTCAAAATATTTGTATAACATTATATATCAACAATTTTTTAGAGTTGGCTTAAAAAGAACAATTTTATAAATTAAAATGTACAATTTTAAAAAAAAAATTATAACAAATTAAAATAAATATATTTAAAATTTTAATATTAAATACAATTAATATTATTAAAATATTTAATAAAAATAATCATAACATTTTATATAAAAGTAAAATTTGGTCTAAATTTGGAGCGCCTGAAATTGAAATTTTTTAAAAAAATTTGGAACTGAGATCAAATCAAATTAACAAATACGATGACTAAATTGGATTCATACAATAATTTGACACATGTCACCATATTAGATTGACACGTGGCATACTACAGATGTGACACGTGGCATAAATATTTTTCTAAAAAAAATTTAAAAATTTAAAAAAATTCGAAAAAAAAATGAGGAGCTGACACGTGACACGTACTTAACGGTGTTATTTCTATACTAACGGAAATAACCTAATTGATACTGATCTACAAAAATGTGGACCTAATCGAGTCTAATAAAAATACGAGGACCAAATTGAGATTTTGGTATAAAAACAAGGACTAACGAAGTATTTTAACCTAAATTTTATTAAATTCTAACGCCGGCTTGATTGACACAATTTTTTATTTTAATTCAAAACTAACTTCTCAATTTCAACGTAATATACTCTAATTAGGGATGTCAATGGACAGCCAGAGCCAACGATACTTTCTTATTTTAATTAAAAATTAACTTCTCAACATCCTTTTAACTGATATTATCTTTTTATTTTTAATTCAAAAATTAACTTGTTCGTATCATTCTAACCTATTTTTACTCAATTTTCTAATTTTTAAAATTTTAATTCAAAATTAACTTATTTTCTGTTTCGTTCTTTTAACGTTCTTTTAACATATGTTTCACCAAAAATTAACTTTCATTATATGTTCAATATTATTTAATGATAGCTAATTATTTGTATTCTAGTAGTATGATGAAACAACCCATTTTCAACTAGTGCAATATGCATGTAAGATCTATTTCTTTTGTTTTAAAATGTTTTGGACTTAGATTTTCTTAGAGGGTTCAAGGTCAGTTCACTAATTATCCCCTCCTAGCTACTCACCACTTTCATCTTGTTTATTTCTGAAAACAATCTACTTTCTTTCTTCCAGTTCTAAAGAAAGAGTTGTGCTAGGACAGCTGCGAAACCCTCCTCCTAGATAGCAGAAACTGTTTTCCCATGTAAGTTGAGCTCAAACTTCCTCCTTTCTCTTTTTTTTTTTTTCAGCTCTTTTGCTATAGTTCCATCATGGGTTCTTCCTAGAATCTCACCTTCATTCTGGTATTCATGTTTTTCAGCCCTCTGGTTTGTTCTTGGAGTTGTGGTGCTCCTTCTATTAGCATTTATCCTCCTTAAGTTGAGCTCCTCTCAAAGGTAAGGGAAGCTAGGGTTTAAAATTATTTTTAGTATTGCATGTTTTTGGGTTCTGAAGCATGTTTACAGTGCCTTTTTGTTGTTGTGATTCGTATGGAACTGATTGCAATGTTGTTTGGTTTTGGATGTTTAATGCTGCATGCGTGAGTAGGGGAGGAACGTGTTGTTTTCGCCTAAGCGAGCAAAACTTGCCTAAAAAGTAGTAGAGAACTCACCTAGGTTCTGCTCGAGTTGTCGCTCAGGCAGCAACCTTCAGTTTTGAGCGAAGCAGGACTTCCCAATGCCCACTGTTTGAGCTCTCACCGAGGTGAGGATGCCTAACTTAAGCAAGAGAACCTCTATCGCTTAAGCGAAGGCTTCTAGCTTGAGCAAAAGTGGTGCATAGATGAGTTTTATTAATTGCTCTCTATTATTGTTGGTTGTTTTACTCCTTAAAGGTATGATAATTGATGTTGAGCATGTATGGTGTGATATTTGAAAGTGTATTTCATATGAATGGCATGAGGTGATAATACTTTGAGATAACATATGGATTTGGTGTGAGAAATATGGATATGGAATGAGCTAGACGTAATTCCATGAGACTCTTGGCGAGATCTTATGGTGATATTGTAGTGTATATAATCAAATAAGGATTCAAGTAAGGTTGCATTCTGAAACTCTAAAGAATCGGTCAAACTCACATAGAGTAGACTAGTTCTAGTAAAAATTTCAATTTTTATATTTTAAAGTCATTTATATTTTTATCATATTTTTTTAATAACTTTAACTTGTTCCTATATCTGAATTTTTTCTTTCTTAGAACCAAAATATAAAAATTACATAAAATCAAAACTGTTTTAGCAAAACAAAGATGTATTCTAAGAGTGAATAGTAATAGTTTTATAATACATGAGTAACTTTTAACAGCAACTTAATATACATTTTATTAATATATAAAACAGAAAATAAATAAATTGCACATACTTGAACAAAATTACAAACACCGATAAAAAATAAATAAATACAATCAAGCTCGTACATTGTATATTTTTATTATTATTATAATATATATATATATATATATATTTAATTATCGATTTCCAATTATTTATTTATTTAATTATGGTTTCCAAGTGCATGGCACATTACTGCGGTTGCACTGTCAATTCACGTTTGCAGGCTCCACACAAACTTCTCACGTGGTACACGTAATCTTCAAATATGTGGGACCTTTTTCACGCGCGTCAACCTTCCACGCGTGTTGCTGCGGATTGCACAAATCAGAGGTTGACTTTTGGAAATGTAGGAATCCAACGTAACAAAAGAAAGAGAAGTAAACCACGTTAGTCTCTCACGGACTGGTCCCACACACTTGCTAAACGACACCGTACAGCTAACCTAAACCTCATTCTGACAGTCAACGCCCTTGTCCCGTTGTGCTCCCTGGTAGTGACTCCAGGCTTCTTATTTCTTCTTCTAATATTTCTTTTTTAATATTTTCATTATTTTTTGTTGTGTTTTTGTTTGGATTCGACAAGTCAAAGGCACATGAGACAAACAATTCCCTAACTTTGAAGCAACCCGAGATAGACAGCATGAATCTTGTGTATCTCTAGATCAAGTTGTTGCAGGAATAGCCATGTTATGGTTGATTTACTCGCAGAGTGAAGATAACGCTAATTAAGACCTGAAAATTTACATTGTCCATTTCTGGGTATGGGAATCATCATCACCATTGTGTCTGTGCCTTCCAATTATTAGTTTTATCATATCATTCTCCATGGTTATTTTCACATATATTAAGGTAATTCAATTCAGGTCCATCTTAACCACTCTACAAGGAATTCATTTTTATTTGACATGTTCTTAATCTTCTCCAGGTTTAGAATAAGGATGTTTCAAGTATCTGTCAACTTTTGTGTGCTCTGACATAATATGTTAATCTAAAACATCATCCACTTTATCCCCTCTTACTTTTATGGTAGCTATTAAATTAACTGATTGCAGTAGTTAATCATCAATTAATATTAATTTAGTACATCCAACTTGGGTATATTATATTATAAATGAACTTTTCTCTGAGATAAAACTTTTTAAAGTGATTATATAACAAAGCTATATATTCTTTAATGGCATACATATAAGTCGAAGTGTTATTCTTCTATAAGCACTTATAAGCACACATTTTAGATCAAATTTTTGTTGTTGTCAGATGAAAGAATGCTGGAACAATCCATAAGCCATGAATTCCGGGGCAAGTGCTGTAGCCCATAAACCTTCCTAGGATGCTTTTTCTATCTGTGATTTATTAAAATTTACTTGAGACAGAAAACATGAACAATTATAGCAATTATTTTCTGCTTTAGTGTTTTTCATCTTTAAAATTGTTGAGGAATTGCTAAAAGTTTTAATCATTCATCCCTATTTACTTAAGGTTTTAATTCTTCTACTTGCTAGAACTACTTAAACAAATGGGATCCAATGAAGAATCTATCTACCTATGTTAGGTAAATAGGTGTATGTTCTCTGCATTGAATGTCCTATTTCCAATGAATCATAATCGAATTTAAAACTCTGATTTAGTTATTTGGCTAAGCTCCATTATCATTCCTAATGTTACTTTTTTGATAAGGAGAATCGTACTTTAGTAAGTAACCTACCGTTTCATCTATAGTAGCAAATAAATAATTGAGCAAGCTCACCTACCCTGATAAACATTTCTGCTAAAAAGAATTGAAAATAAGTCTCATGAGTCAAATAATATCCTAAAAGTAAATATTATATATATTTCTTTAAGGTTGACTCTTGCTTTGGTTGAAATGGGGTCGTGAAGTAGTAGCTTCTGTCTAGTGTGATATGCATCTATCCCATCATGTAACAAGACAAAATAAACATTTAAACAAAACCATAGCCCACAAGTATCAGTACCACAATAAATTTTAAAAATGTCAAACCCCCTCCTCTTTGTAATACCTATGCAGCATATATCATGTTTGTATGGACTCCAACCTTTCAATTCCCAAAAAACTAATCCACAAGCATAGCCATACATCAATGGCTAAGTTGTTTCTAGTGTAAAAATACTTTCACTTTCAACCGTGTGTTTAGTATAATGTTTGAAATCTCATATTATGTTTCAATTTAAATGCAGATCATTAAACTAGATATAAACTAAACCAGTTTTCATCTGAATCAGTTTCTGATGTGTACATGCAAACACAAACTTGGTAAATTACCATGCTACTTCATGTGTAAAGTACAAAGGCCGCATCAAATTATGAGGTGGTGAGTAATGACACATTTTTGTAGTCAACCAAAGATGTTTGAAACGGTTAAGAAGTGAATTTTAAATTTAACTTAATCTCACCGAACCGATTTATAAGATAAAGGTTATATTCACTTATATATTATAAATCTGTCTTATTTCTAGTCGATGTAGTAGTTCTAACGGAATAAAAATCTCAAAAGAAGTCAAAGTAGAATGCATACAAAAACATAACCAGAGCTTGGCTTACTTATATTAAAGCCAAGGAAGGGAGAAGCAAGCATATATACACGTCACAACCACCTTCTCATCTGCTCCACTCTTTCCTGTTATCTTCCTCTTTCAACTGCTATATCTTGTTGCTCTGGTCTAATAAATATGGTTGAGTCAGCCATGTCAAAGACAATGATGGAGGAAGTAATGGCAAGTTGGTCAGAGGGGTCAGAGGAAGAAGAGCTTGTGAGAGAGCTTTTGGATGATGGCTCTCCCCTTCTTGTGCTGTCTCAGGAGGCAATTCAAAACCCCATAACAAAACCCTCTTCAACTCACTTCCTCTCCAACATTTACTCAGGACCTACCATCTCAGATATTGAAAATGCCTTGTCACTCACCAACCACAGAGACCACTTTCCACCACTCTCATCACCCAGGTATATATATAAATGTTTTCAAACTTCTCTGCATTACTTTCTTTTGTTAAAAGTTCAGTTTCCTGAATTCACCATTCATGTTTCTTGTTTTGTTTTTCAGAATTTCAATATTGGAGAGGGGTTTGAGCAAGATTGAGAATAAGTATACCCTCAAAATCAAATGCTTTGGCAATGGGATGGGAGATGATGGATACAAGTGGAGAAAATATGGACAGAAATCTATTAAGAATAGTCCAAATCCTAGGTAAATTCTTTCTTCTAGGTAAATTTTTTCTTCTATACAATTGATGTATGAAGATAATAATAATAATAATAATTCACCTTTTGATTTCAAATTCTTTACACATTTACTGGGAGGTAAAAAAGCTGCAGAGATTTCCATGAATCTGTCCTCTTATGCATGTACAGTACTTTGGCGTTACTTCAAAAGTCTTTCACTCAGAAACAAAAGGGACATGCACTTAGTTTTACACTCACTACACGTTTACATAAAGTTTTCTATAAATATATCATTTTTTTTTTCATAAATTAAAATTTACTTCAATTTTGTCAATACTCTCTCATCTAACTTTGTGAATAAATTGAGCTACATAACTTGATTTTAACTCAGAATCTGAATTCAATTTTTTTCCTAAATAATTATTGAAGTAAGAACTTAAATATGATCCTTCTCATACAAGCTCATTCTCCTGAAAACTCACAAAAAACACTCTTCTCTTCACCCAGAAATTACAGAGTGAGTCTCTTGCTTCAATGGCATTAAATGCATCAACTTAGACCATATTATACTGTCTTTTATCCTCTCAGAACAGATTAGTACACACCTGAACTTAAAATACACTAATCAATCTGAAAGCCACTAATAAATTCACAGTAATCAGTAGCAACGACATTTTAAGAAAAACCACTGGTTAGTGTGATTTTCACAATCAGATTGTCTTTGTCGTTGTATCAAATCTGCATGTATCTGAGAACTCTATGATGTGTAATAGAGATGATATAGAAAAGGTAAGAGGGTGAGGAATATTTTACACGTCACTACGTCAGTATGTTTCCTACGGTATTCGTGTCTTGTCATAACCAAAGATATGGCAAATTGGCTTCACAGTTTCATCACAAATTTAATCACTACAGGCCTAGCCTAGTTACCTAAAACATCCATTTTTTTCATCACAACCTACCCATGTTGTTGTGTTATAATTTGTGAGAGGCCTATTCATTCATCCATATACTGCCCGACAAATACAAATTTAAGATTAAAAGCTACTTTAATAGTTGCAACAAACATGCATAACAAAAGTTTGATATGTATTGTTTAACATATGATGCCACTTTTCATGGCAACTCTGACAAAGTAGTACTATGATGTTAAGTTTTTTTTTTTTTTATCAGATGATATCAATATTTTATACGAATTAAACTCCTATTTTATTAATATTTTGTTTGTTAAGTTAATTTCTCATATATAATACAAAGTTTAATTATGTATTACTAATTTTGATTTTATGGAACCTGCAGGAGTTACTATAGGTGCACAAACCCAAGGTGCAGTGCCAAGAAGCAAGTTGAGAGATCCATTGAGGACCCAGACACTCTAATCATAACCTATGAAGGGCTCCACTTGCACTTTGCTTACCCATATTTTGTCATGGGCCAACCAAACCAATCTCAATCCGATCAACCTATCAAGAAGTCCAAACCCACTTCTTCAGAGGACCAAGTCCAAGCCCATATAGAAGATTATGTCCATGAGGCCCAATCAAGTGCTACTTCGGGTGTGATGCCATCCACTTCACTGGACTCTCCACAAGACATGGCCCAGGAAAACATGGGCTCACAAGGATTGCTTGAAGATATGGTCCCATTCATGGTTCGGAACCCATCAAACAGTGTGAACACAAAATTTTCTTGTTCGTCGTTTCGATCTCCTCCAACATCTCCTATGTGGCTTAAATTCTAGGACTTAATTTATAATTATGAATGTGTAAAGATTTAGAAACACAATAATTTTAGATATAATGGCTTTGCTTATGTGAATTTAATATATAATGTAATAGTATAGTTTTTATGTCACGTGATCGAAGGAAGGAAAAAGGTTCTTCTAATTCTATTCTAGAGTTAAATCATAATTAAAAAATTATTTTTCTCTGTTCATTTTGTCCAAATTTGTCTATCATTTGAGTGTAAAATAAAAATAAGAACGAACGAATAAGATAACGATGGAAATTAATATGATATAATGCATAAATAAAACATGTTGATGGAATCATGTGTTACCTTGAATAAAATCACGAACAATTATTTTCAAATAGTGAGAATCTTCTAGAAACTTATTCTAAAAATGTTAAAAAATATTATTTATTAAATTTATATATTAAAAGATAGTGTATATTTGTCATGTTACAATTATTGATTTTTTTTATCACGTGTTTTAGTACTGTTCTCAATTCATGATATGTGGACAGCTAACATTTAAAAGAAAGACAAAACTTAGACAAGATATTGTAGATATAGTTGGTAAGTTTTTTCAATTCGATCTAGAGATTCTCCTGGATAATATGATATATATTTAGTAACATTATTTAGTACACGTGGGAATATTTAAAATTTGATTGAAAATTTTGATATGTAAGCTTTTTCCAATAAAGAATATGTAAATTTTGTAGCAAGCTTTTTTTATTGGCTAAAATTTACTAAAAATTATAAAATTGGGAGAGATGATCTTAAATAAGTTATGAAAAGTATCAAATTATAATTTTTAACCATAAAGTATATTAAAATATATATACCATTTAATTTTCCTATAATTTTTGTTGGGTTAGTATGTAATATAATAAGTTACAGTAGTTGAATAGATGTAAGATGGCATAACACCTATGAGTTGTACCCATCCAATTGATGCAACTTGCTACCAAGATACCAAAGTTTTGAAAAAAAAAATATTATGTACTGCATGTACCTATGTGTCATATGAATAATAGTAAGACATTGCAAAAATAATGAAGGAAAACGATGATTCATCGTTAAACGTTTAGCAAGTGTATTAATTGTTAATATAGTAATAGAATATTGTCATTTGAAATTGAATTGATTAAATACTAGATTATTAATTTATGTAATTTTGAGCAACTAAAATTTGACAGAATGACAACATAAATTATAACAAAAACTTTAATCACAAATATAGAATTATAACAAAAACTTTAATCAAAATAAAAAATATCCTAGAATTGATTTCATATCTTTTTTTATATAATTCTACTATTTTTAGTTGATGCAAGAAGTGTAATTATTCATTTGAGTTTATTCAGAGTTGTTTACTCTTAATTTCTTAGATAAGCAAATATATTCATTGAATTCTAATCTCTAATCTTTTAGGCCACTTAAAATTCAATAGAATCATGAAGAATAGTAATCATTTCAATGTTAAACTAATTAGATATGTCCAATTTTTCATTTGTGACAAAAATAATTTGTTCTATTTATAATCACAAATAATCTCCAAATCTCATGATTCTGAAATTGCTCAAAAAATAAACATTAGAACTATAAAAAAAACAAATAGATAAATTAAATTAACTAAACATCAATTTTGAAGGTTTAGAAATTATGACCAAAAGTTTTACATCAATCATCAAAAAAAAGAGAATATTAGTTTTGCATGATGCAAAAGCCAAAAAATAAATATAAACTAGAATCAAAAGAAGTAGAAAATGAAGAAGATGGTCCCTTGTACTCTCATCTCCTCCTCCTTAATGGTTTCATGTGTTTCTCCTTTTGTTGAGGTTGTTACCTCTCCCTCGTAACCGTTTTTCTATTTTTTTTTTCTTTTTATTTTTCTTTTAATCATTTTTAGTCCAAACAATATTAAAAGTTAGTACTGCTCACTAAAAAATTCACAGGTAGTAGAAAATTCACAAGCCACCAATGAAACTTGCTAGTTTGCATTCTATATCTTTGAGCCAAATCCATTGATTGTGAAAAAATTCATGAGTCACCCATGTAACTCGCAGATTTGAATTTTGCATCTTTGGAATCGAATCCACATATTGTGGAAAAATTCACATGTTGCTTGCGAAATTCCCTGATTTGCTTTCTTCACTTTTGGCATTAACTCTCTCCTAGTTGTGATTACAACACCTCAAAACACATGTTTACAATGTACAAACTCAAATCTATGATCCGAAACAAAGATAATGCATAAAGAAATCATTCCAATGATGAAAAAATGTATGAAAATTGCCTAAACTAATGTACAAATGCAAAGACATTTTATCTATTTATTACATTTTTTTCTAATAATTTTTCAAAATTTCTCTCATTTTGTCCAAAAGTTAGAAAACTAGAATTGAAGAATGGAGGCATGTTGAAATTATCCACTATCATATAGGGTGTCCTGGGTAGAATTGACGGGGTTACTTGTTCGACTAAAAAGTAAGATTAATTAAATTTTAAATAATTTATATATTTAGATATTTTTAATTAAAGATTTATTGAAAGAAATGATTTTATTAGACTAAGTTTTTTTTATGAGTCTTATAAATATTTGGGTTAAATGTTATTAAAATTGTATTTCGTGTCTATTCCAAAATATGTAACAATTTCGTTTCTACATTTTATAAAGTAATGCAAAAATGTTGTCAACAACAAACAAACTCAAATGACATTAGAGTCTTCTTTCCTACCCACAACTCTTTCTTTCTTATGAGTGCAACTCTTTTTACTGGTGAAGGACGACCTTGGTAGTGGTTACCGAGGCAATTGGTAGTAGGCAATATTTTTCCTAAATTCATATCTCATATATACTAAAACAAAATCTATTCCATTCATGACTTGATTGCCTCATCCATATCTTCCTCCCCTCATTCCCACTCATTTCATCAATAACGGATCTTCAGACAATATTTTAAGAGTGTCAAAATAAATATATAAAAATTTTGGAGGTACCAGATACATAAAATACATTAAAATTATAAAAAAAACTTTTATTTATATATTAATTTACATATAGAAAAAAAAAATTGGGGGATTGCACCTCATCAACCTGTACTACCCTTTCATGTCTTAGTTGTCGCATGCTCACTTCTCCTTCCTCTATCCCTACAATTGTCTTCCCTCCTTGGTTGCTCCTAGTGTCCCTTCTAGTGATATCTCATCAAAACCGCCTCCTTCTTGATTGTAGATCCAACCACCATGTGTAATCACCCCATCCTGTAAGGAGAAGAGACTTTAACATCGTTAAGTCTGTTTGTTGTCAATAACATTTTTCATTACTTTATAAAATATAGAAACAAAAGTGGTACATATTTTGAAACTAAAACAAAATATATATTTAACCCTAAATATTTTTATTTTTATATAAGTATATATTTCAATTTTTTTTAACTTATCAATTCATCTATTTATTTTCTCTTGAAATGCAAGTTGTTGAAAGTCTAAAAAGGATTGGAGAGAGAGAATGCAAGCTAATTGACAAACTAGATAAGAAAACTAAAATAATAACTACGCAATCTCGGTTGATAACAAAATCAATTGAAAAGATACGTAAAGGAAAATGAAAAGTATATTCAAAACTCGATATAATGAAAGCTTTTAATGGAGACTAAATTAAAAATGCTTAAAAAATATTTAAAAAACTCAATTAAACCTATTAAAAATTATGGAATTATGGTGCTATTTTTTTTATTTATATTTACGTATTATTAAATTGTGGTGATGGAGACATGCTAATTTTAAGAGTATTATGACATATACGGAATCTTTAACACAGATAACACACTCTCCATTTTCTTTTACCAAAATATATTGTAGATTTTATTTACCTGAAAGCTTTTACTGTAATTGTTTAGAATCCGATTTTCGAGAAATTGAATTCTAAACGTATTTTCGGTGTTTATGTTAAAAAAACATGCTAATGCAAAATTATGTTTAGTATTCGATTTTTCGAAAATCGAATTCTGAATTAACACAATAAAAATGTATTATCTAAGTAAATAAAAGCTAAAAACTGCTCTTTTGGTAAGAAGAAAGTGTATTCTATGTTAAAAAATTCGAAATATACAAGTCATTTTCGATTTTCTTCTACAAATTTTTAACTTAAAAGGGACTTGAATCTTAGGGTCCTTCCAAACATCATCCATCATAATATTCAATCCAAAAAACTACTATATATGCTATTGATAATTTCCTAAAGAAAATATTAAAAATTAATTAAAAAAAAGGCTGAAATAATATTTTGAAAAGGACATTTAAACGAATATAAGTTATGACCAAAAACACTTTTGATATATATAAAAAAAATCTTTAATGTTTTTACTAAAAAAAAATTCTTAAAAATGCTCTTATTTAAGAAAATTAGTATTTTATACAATACTAAAATAATAAAAAATGAGAAGTCTAAATATTAAAGTTCAAAATGTATAAATTCAAAAATAAAATTATTAATCCATTAATAGAGCTAAAAGTAAATTTAAACTACAAGTATTAGTTTAATTTAAATTTGAAACGAAGCACAAGCATTGTGGTTTTGTTCATATCCTAATAAAGATAAAGGTGATAGTGCAGAAGCACGAGCATTTTGTGGGTTTGACAAAGCTGTGGCAAGAATGTGAACACTGTCACACTGAGTACAGTTTGAAACAGCCATGGCTTCGTGTTTTCTTCCACATATTTTTCGCATTAAAAGCGATAATAATGGTTATAAACCAACAACTCCCTCTTCCTTCATTAAATGAACCTGCCTTAAATTTTCTAACTTTCATCTATTTTCTATCTTTACACAATACCTTTACTTCTTCTTTTCTTTCTCATGTAACATATTTAGAACAAAGGAAATGCATCGTAACCTGTCACTAATCATATACATTAGTTTTTTATATATAAAATCATAATAGGCATTATTATAAAATCTTATCACTAAGGGTATGTTTAAATCTTAAAGTTCTATCAATATCATCACATGAAAACTCCACACAATTGAAAAACCAAAAGATATAAAAAAGACATGGAAGTGAAAAACATTCATTCAAAAGAAACGCTACCTTCTGTTGAGCTAATGAAAATATAATACGTTTTGAAAAATCTCATATTATCTATGATAACATAGAGATTGGGTGTTATTGACTATATAATAGACTCTAAGTCCACGATATTTCTTACCTCAAGTTAAAGACACTTTGAATTAGTGTTTGACTTTTTTTATACTCTTGTAATATAGTGTTGTGAGACGTTTAAATTCTTGTTTTGGAGATTATAGGTGTGTTTGAGATCAAAGGAGTGAGAGTATTTTATGTGTATTGTACAAATTTACAAATAATGATTTTTGTATAGTTGTGGTTTTTTATCTTTATTTGGAATTTCTACGTTATATTCTTGTATTCGTTGTGTTAATCTTATTTCTTTGGTAATAAGATGATTCTTGAGGGTAAAGACGATAATATTCTTAATTGATGATGATTTTTTCCGAACACTGTCAAACTATTACTAAAACATATACTTTAACGATTTGTGAAGATATCATATCTAAGAGCAATATTAAAATTTGTAAAGACATTAACACATCTATTTAAAAATTTTCTCTAAAGATATCGGAACTTCGAATCCATAGTCTTAACATTAACATCTATTAAGAAATCAAACTCCATCCAATCAAATGAAATAACTTGCATGTATTATTTACTTTTTGAAGTATTTTCATGGAGGTTTATCTGCTCACACCATCCCCAACACAAGAAAATCCAACGGCTGCTCATCATAAATACATCTTCATTTCTGTAATAGAAAAATAGTAATTCACGCATATAACAAAAAAAATGATTTGCACATTATTATTGCATTTACTATTTAAAATGAAGAATATTGACCAAAGTGGTAAAGATAGTGGTTATATAATATATTGAATATGCTTGACCAAATGTCTATAATTATTCAAAGCTAAGATATTAAATAGCTTTTAATATATTGTATACTATCTATGTCTTCTAAGGTTTTGTAGAGTCAAGGAGGTTGATTGAGTCATGTCTAGGGTTAATTGGTTTAATGTTAATGTTGATGGTACTATTCGAAGTTGTGGTGGACATATTAGATTGTGATACTCTTTGATCACCAATTCTTGGAACCCTCTTATAATAAATTAAGCAAGAAAAAGAAATTCAATCACCTTTGGTTTCACTTCTTTTATAATTTAGAATTCAATTTTCATTCTAACTAATCTTTAAAAATCACGTCTTTTTTTACAAACATATTAATATTTATATTTGAGTAAATCATCAACTTCGTATGAGAAATTTTTAAAGTCTCATATTCAATTCAAATGGGTAAAAGGAGTATCATATAAGAAAAACAGACAACACATTTTATTTTAAAATGTAAGAAGAAAGTGGTATATACTGTGATATTATGAGTTTAAATGTGTATTGATACCTACTTTTTTCCTTAAAAAATTTCAACAATAAATATATAAAATAATTTGATCATAATTGTGATACTCATAATTGTGACAACAGATTCCAAAATGGAAATCTCATTTTCCAATTACGCCTTTTATACATGAAAATAAATACGAAACATTAGTTAAAGCACCTAGTCAAGTCAGCTTTAACCAATGATTTATGAGTATGGTTTCTCCTTTGAAACATATGTTAGACACCTGAAATCATAATTAATAGCTTCAATTTAAATTATTTACACTCTTTTTTTTCTATTTGGTAACCATGCCATCAAATTGTTTAGAGGTGAAATAATTAAGAACCTTGGTGAGTGACGATGGAAAGTAGTTAAATATTTGCGAAGGTTTGATAGGAAGAATACGTTGATCCATCACATTCTTGTATGAGAAAGTTGATGATATATAAACATTTATTGAGGCGAAGATATTTTTTATATTTAAGTATAAAAGATTATTGGTGAACGTAAATAATATGATTATCGTCATCATGGCCTATCTCTAGCGTCATTTTGCAATATTGATATATGTTTTTGGTGATTAAATATTAATGAAGGTTGGACGTTGCGTTGAAGGAGCAAGGTATTGTTTGGTTCACATGTTACTTACCAATACCATTGATGGTGATGTGTGCATCTAAGAGCTCCAAAACCTGGTGAATAAATTAAAGCCACACAAGGCTTTCACAATCACTTTTGCGTCACTTGCTTTGATTTGAGGGTTGAATTAAATTATGATAATTAGTGGTGTGAGAGAAATCACTGTGTGCCATTAATGAAGATTGGAGTTTTGATCAACACTCTCTTGCACACAAATTAAGCACGTAGATGATGGTTATGGAGTTGGGTGGTCCTCTCAAACCCAAACCCTAGATTTTATATCTGGAGATAGTGAATTCATGAAACTTTGCATATGCTTCATCACCCATCAATGTCATAATAATTTGACCAAAGAAAGTAAATGTTTGGCTTTATTGTTTCATTGTTATTGCTTGCAATTTGGAGTCACTCATAATAAGTGCATGCACAATTTTTTACTTAGGTTTCAGTTTATGGATAAGATGTGTGTCAACGAGAAGCACTTAAAATTTAGGTTTAGTTTTTTAGGAAAAGATAATGTTTAATATGATAGGCATTACCTTAGAAAAATTCCATGATGCCAAATAACGTGGTTTTAAGTTACTTAAGATTGCCAAATCTAGTGAAAAAGAAAAGAATAGGTGAGACTGATTTTATAGTCAAGAAATAACAAGAATTTAGTTTAAATATTTTAATGAAGTTAGAGAAACAAATGAATTAAAAAAAATTTGATTATTGTATATATCATGTATTAAAATTTGTTTACTATGTGATAGGTTATTTATTTATTAAGTTTTAAATAAAAACATGAATGTTTTATCTTTGTAAACATTTTATTGCATGTTAAATATTTGTATTCGCGGGAAAATCATATACATTAAGTATTACAAATTTTAATTAATTGAAAAAAATTTGCTAATAGTGACGAAGTTATATTCTCACTTAGTAAAAAGGTATAAATTAATTAATTACAATTGTAAAATACTAATAAAGCAATAAAATTAATTTTTAATTACAAATTTTATCCTCCATTGTCATTTTACAAATCTTATCACGCATTTTATTATTACGTTTTTTCCAATTTTTTACATACTTTATCAGTATATTGTGTAAAAAAAATTGAGTTTCAAAAAACCAAAATCGTTTTATCATCAAATTTCACAAAATAATATCCTTCTATCACCAACAAAAAAATGGTAAAATCTTGGAAAAAATTGTGTGATAAAATGAATGACACTTAAAATCTTGATTCTAATATATATATATATATATATATATATATATATATATATATATATATATATATATATATATATATATATATATATATATAAACACAAAAAAA
>Ga0099822_1005096_pt1 | contig 17163 bp, 6 predicted proteins | sample CowpeawhiteBW_FD_76839 | JGI IMG/M metagenome (GOLD analysis project Ga0099822, IMG submission 76839) | Root nodule microbial communities of legume samples collected from California USA - Cow pea white BW | ecosystem: Host-associated > Plants > Roots > Nodule | place: USA: California | collected...
ATATATATATATATATATATATATATATATATATATATAATAAAAGAATTGTTGAAATTATTATTCACATAGTTCATTTGTAAAATAGTTCATTTTATAACAGTTTGGTTTCATACTTTAGTACTGTTTAGTTTGTTTGAAGGAAAAAAAAAACAGTTTAGTTCAGTTTTTCTGAATTATTTTTTAGTACAGGTGAATTATTTTTTAATTCAGTACAGTTTTTAATAGTTGAGTGCAATTTAGTGTGTTTTGCCAATTCGTATCAAAAACACATACACAATTATAAAAAATTATAAATTTAACTTTTAAATATTAATATCAAACAATTTGTAATGTTATTATTGAACTAAAGTGATATAAAAGTTTTTTTTGTAATTAAAAGATGAAAAATTATTTTTATATGTTTTCACAAATAAATATTTGTGTTAGTCTTAGAGTAGCATCAGCTTAACGTGTTAGTCTTAGATTAGCTTCATCTTAATCGATTTTAATAGAGTTGGTTTGGTGAATCTTAAGTTAATTAATGCAATTGAATGCTGATTTAATATATTGATTTAGCATATGCTAATATGTGTTAATGAACCTTTTTAATAATTATTTTTTTTGGTTAGCATCTTTCTCACGTTGTCTTCGACCGACCCTATTTGTTTTTATTTTTAAAAATTATTGTTGCGTTAAAAAAAATAACTCATCTATCCTGTTGTTATTTTAATAACGAGGACATGTGTCTTTTGCATTTAGATAAGAATATTAAATTCAAAACTTAAACTAAAATATTAATTTCATATACACTTAAAAAAAATATAAATTTAACTTTTAAATATTAATATCAAACAAATTGTAATGTTACTAGTGAGCTAACGTGACATAAAAGTTTATTTAAGAAACAATTAAAAGATTGAAAAATAATTTTTAAATTTTTTCATAAATAAATATTTATGTTAGTAGTTAATAGAGTCTACTTAATGTTTGTTAGTTGGTTTATTCGACTCTTAATGTTAAACGTTTTTTAATAAATAAATATATGTGTTAGTGTTGAGATTACCACAAGCTTAGTCGATGTTAATAGAGTTTGCTTAGTCGACTCTAATGTAACAGAAAATCTTAAATTTTTTAGTATCTTAGTTTATTTATGTTAGCGTCTATATGTTATAAATTTTGTACATCTCTATGAAAATGGATAGTAACAGTAAATTAGTTTTAGTCTAAAAAATCAAAATTAAAGGTATTATCTTTTCTCATTTTTAATATATATCTTCTCGTACTAATCTCTTTCATTTCAAATTATATCAACTACCCATACTCATCTACTTCGTCCAAATACATTGTTTTCATCCACACTTTTCTCCTCATCTCCTTAATTCATATCATTTTCCACATCTCCTTCCTTCACATTATTCTTCTCATCTCCTTCATCAACATTCTTCCCTTCATCCACGCCTATCTCCTTCGTCCACTACAATTGTTTTTCTCTTTTCACATTTTCTTTTTTTAACATCGAATCGTTGTTCAAGAAACATTTTTTTAATTACTATCATTATAATCTACCATACCAAGACAAATTAAATTAATAATGTTATTAGTAATCCGGTCCCTATATTTAGCTCTTTGATTCGTTTTGGTCCTTATATATATTTTTTACTCAATTGGGTTTCTATGTTTTTCTAAGAGACTCAATGTGGCCCCATTCATTAAATTTACAAGAAGAATGTTTGAAAATTTCACATGTCAAAATTTGGGTCTGTCAAGTGTCAAAATTAGAGTCATCTTCTATCTTTGAACCCCTCTGATTTTGACATGTAAAACCTTCCAAACAGATAACCAAAATTATGACACATGACAAACTTAAATCTTGACATGTGACACTTTTAAACAATGATAATGTCAATTTAATAGAAGGTGCCACATTGTGTTTTTTTTTAAAGAATAGAGACTCAATTGAGTAGTATATATATATATATATATAATTTTTAATCTTAGTTTTTTATTAAAAATATAATTGATTATAAATCCAGTATTTTAACTGTCAATTGTCCAAGTGAGATAAAATGAGTTTTAAATGATATTATGTACTAAAGTCAAACTTTTAAGTCATGTTCAATAATAATGTTCTAGGTAGATGAAATGCATTAGACAACTAAAACAGTCTAATTAGAGAGTCTAGTATATTGAAATCCACTAGACGACAATATAACTCACTTATGAGTTAGTTTTTATATTATATAAATGCATAAATGTTTCTTGAATGCTTTAATGTGTGCTTTGTGTAGCTAAATTGAAACAAAACTCATAAATTGTCCATAGATAATAAAGCGATTGTTGATGCAATGTGGCTTTTGATATGATATAACTGAATATGTTTCCTGGGCGCTTTAATGTGTGTTTTACATAACTGAACTGAAACACAACTCATAAATTGTCTCTAGATAACAAATTGATTGTAGGTATAATGTGGCTCTAGAATTGGGTAAATAGAGTATGTAAACAAATTTAAACACTACGTGCACAAGCAAGTAAAAATAAAAATAAAGAGTAGGGATGGAGAAAATACACATAAGATATTTATGTTTGTTCACCTCCACCTAAGATTATGTCCGGTCTCTTAAGCGACCTGCTTAAGAAAATCCACTAACCAAAACCTTTTATCAGTAACAAGTATCACGCTTTACAGGTTACACTCACTAGTGCAAGAAGGACTTTTGACAGCGGTTATTTTTGTAATTTTGCCCCGGTTCTAGAACCGAGGCATATTAGGACGAGGCCAAAAAGGTTAGCTTTTTGCCTCGGGTCTCAACCGAAGCAGAAACTTCATATTCTACCTCGGTTCTGCTAAGAACCGAGGCCATATGTGCCTTTATGCCTTTTCAACATCCCATCTTCTCCACCAGAAATCCTAGGTAGCCACCATGGTTCCACCACAACTCCGTCAACCACCGCCATATCCGAAACTCAGAACCAGAAATCCGCAGCCACTACAATCTTTTCCTTCATCATAAGAGCAATTTGTGAATCGTGCCACCAAGATGGAACCCTCATGGAACCCCCATGTTCTTCATACATGAAAATCTAAACATCACATTTGCATAAATGCAAACAAAAATCAACCATCTGCAGCAAATCACAAACCCTAAATCGCGTCTCTTCCCCCAAATCGCAAAACCACCTCTGTCGCAACGACAAGTTTCTTCACACTACTGCCACCTACACGTCTCGCCACCATCAACGACAAATCTCCATCCACGCACCTGCAACACAACAAAATGAGTCCCACTTCACAAGCCTCAAATCGCACTTCGCTAAGCCAGAACACGAATGAGCCAAACGTCAAGTAGTCATGAGTGGTCGGAGCGCAACAGTAGCAGTGGAGGTGGGTGGTTGAGAGAGTAAACGTGCACGCAAGGAAGAAGAAGAAAAAAAATGATTCGCGATTTTTGAACCCTAACGAACCTTTTGGCCTCGGTTCAATTTTTAACCGAGGCAGAAAATAGTTTTTGGCAATGGTTCAATTCCACCCGAGGCAGAAAATGATTTTTGGCCTCGATTAAATTTTTAACCGAGGCAGAAAGCAGTTTTTGGAAGCGGTTCAATTCCAACCGAGGCCAAATATCACTATTGTAGTGGCATTTTTGAAATATTAGCAAACTTTTAGGCTTCGAGTCTTCAAAATCGAGGCATATCAGACCTTTTAGCACCGATTTTCTAATGAACCGAGGCATAAAAGTTGAAAAAAATTGCAAAAGTGCCACTGCGCCATTTTATGCTTCGGTTAAGGGATAACCGAGACCTATAACGCGAGTTAAAAGGCCAAAACTGCACTAGTGACTCCAGACACATGAGTACAAATATCTCTAGGCTATACCGAATATCAACCTCTCTAAGTATCCTTTTCAATCTCCCCCTAAGACCAACAACTCTAAATTACAATGAATAATTGGAAAAACACTCTCATAGTAGAAGGGCATAATTAAGGTCACAAGTTACAACGTCACAAAATGAAGGGTTTACGATATGTAAGCTTTCAACCAAATTCATTAATCACCATTCATATGAAAATTTCTCAGCATTATGATATTTTTGTAATAGCTTCGTTAATCTTCTCATATAGCTTTACATACTTTATATAGTTGTTGCATTTGGTAGCTTGAATCATAAAAGTCACTCTTTAAGATTTCAATTTGATTTTTAGCTTGAATCATAAATGTCACTCTTTAAGATTTCAATTCTAAATCTATTGACGCTCTTTAGAATATTTTCTTTTCTTTCTTGAATGAGCTCAAAACTTATTTGAATTTTACTCTCTCTTCAATGTTCGCATTTATCTTGTCAAGGAAGCTTTGTGTAATATACTCCATGTCTCCACAAGAATATTGTTTACCGGGAGAATATGGAGCAGGCATATTTTCTCCAATCCTCAAGATAGCCTTTGGCAAATATAAATGAAGTATATGTGGAAGGTTAAATGGAATACCTGCTTGGAGGTGATAAATGATATATTTCCGTAGCTCTTTACCATAGTCCTTTGAGCTTTCTTTGGGAGAAGAATTTTGTTGCACAGTTGTTGCCATATCTTAGCCATAGGGCATAACTGCTTGTATAAAACCCTTGACGGAATTTTCTCTTCCTTGACGTCTTTGTTGTAGAGCTTTTTTTCAATTTCTCCATTTTCATCATAGTTTACCTCCCATTTAGAATTGATAGTTAGCCATTCTTTTGAACCCAATTGCTTTGGCTGGGTTAGCCTTAGGTCAAGCCTGTTTGACCTGTTTCATATGCTTTTATTATATAGTCCTCAGATCATCCATCACACCTATTTTCGGAAGGCAAACATATACATATTGCTTTCAGATGATAACTTGATTATATTGAGTATAAGAAAATTAAAATAAATATGAATTAAAAACACTTAGGATTAGTATCACATCTGAACTTAAAATAGACAAAAAAAAACATAATTCTCTTAAAGAAAAAAATACATAAAAAAATGAAAGTAAATTTTGATACGAAAATTTCATGTGTCGTTTTCTTATAATATACTAATAAGCTTTTGTAAAGTTAGTTTTGTAATAGTTTGTAAACTGGTTTCACTAGCTTGATCATGTTTAATTCAATTATTTGTAACTTAGATTGCCAACCGTAAAATAAGTTCATGAAGGAAAGTGTTTGAAATTTTTTTGAAATGAAATGAACTTGTTAACTTTCTGCATATACGTCATCTCAACATGCACCCAATTAATTTAATCTTCATACTTCGTATACCAGGATTAAGTAATGCTTCATGTAAAATATACTATATATATATATATATATATATATATTTTTTTTTTTTTAAACATCCAATTTCGTCCGATTTAATAAAAATATATTTTAAAAAATAATAAATAAAAAAAATATAATATAAAAGTAAAAATAAGTATTTTTTTTCTTTTTCTAAATAATATTAATATGATATAATCTAGTGTTAAATATGTTTTTGCCCCCTCAAGTTTCAGTAAAATTTGGAATTAGTCCCTCTTCAAACTTTTTGACCATTAGTCCTTCAACTTTAAAAATGCGTGAATTTAGTTCTTTTAACCAAATTTTGTTAAGTTTATCTGACGTTTCAAGCGCACTTCATGATAGTATTTGAATTATTTACACCGTTTGACACATTTTTTCTTCAATGTTAACTCAAATATTATCATAAAATGTGTTTAAAATATCAAACAAACCTAACAAAATTTGGTTAAAAGGATTAAATTCACACATTTTTAAAGTTGAATGACTAAATTGGTCAAAACTTTTGAAGAGGGGCTAATTCCAAATTTGAAACTTGAAGGACCAAAAACATATTTAACCCTATAATCTATAACAATATATAAAGAGGATTCCCTCTTTTGTGTCCATATTTTGAAATACCAATTTTACCCTTTAAAATATAATTATTTATTAAATTTTTGAAAATTGACCATTACTTTTATAATTTTATTTTAAATATTAACTTAATAACCTTACAATATAATCACATACTAATATAATATCACACATATTTAAAAAATCAGTACATAGAGGCGCTATCGCGTCTGTGTTTATTGTAGTAATAAATAAAAAGAAAAAGATTGTTTTAATCTTTTATATGTTTCCTTTTGACGCCTTGTTTTTATTTTAGCCCAAAAAACTATATTCACCCACACCGCATTTTCTTGCAACTAACAACAGCCCAAAATTTTATATTCTCACCCCCACTCTATGCTTTGTCTATTATGCTCTAAATCTAGAAGTTAATGATAAGATTCTAATATTTAGAAGCAGAATCTATTCTAATATTTAGGATCATGTTTTCCCAAGGATAAATGATTTTGTGCTATGATTTTATGACACATCTTTCCCATATAAAGAAAGTAGTAATATGATTCTAAGTAATATCTCTTACTAATTCGAATCAATTTTCCTGATCACGTTTGATTTTGTACTTTAATTTTTCTGTGATTTGATTCCCATAATATGATAATATTAAGACCAATTCTTACCTTTTAAATTTCTTTGTAATCAAGACTGACTTTATTACGAGTTCACATTAGATATATATTGTTATGTATATAAATCCATCAAGCAAAAAAATAAGGACAAATTTGTTTTTTCTCTTGGGATTGTGAAGACCTCTATCTCACCCTAAGCACACAATTTCTTTTAACCCTCGCATATAAAAAACCCACTCACCTTCGATCGCCACCCCCACGTGCTTCTTGGTGTTCCAACGCAACTATTGTAAATTCGATCTCTCGTTTAGGTTCAATTTTTTTTTGTCGTGTTATACAGTCTTTCTTAAGATTTGGTTATGATCTTGGTTGAATTTGATGTTTTCACTATTTCTTTTTGATATGGAAAAAACATTATTGTCATACATTTTTGGGTTCATTAGTTTTGTAATTAATGTTTGTTGATTGCATTGGGTTGTGAACGTTGTTGCATGAATAAGTGAAAGATATCATGTTTGAACATTGTATGAATATGTTGTGCCATGCTTTTCATATTAAGTTTTTTTTTTAACTTTTTATTTAACCTTTACAAATAATAAAATAATATGTTTAATCCTAAACGTTATTTCATATTCTTTTATTAATTTTTTAATACGTTTATAAATTAAGGATATATAATAGTCACACGTTTTTTTTTGTATCCTATGTTATTTTGAATTTTTTTTAAATAAATAATAAAAAAATAATTTAAGTATACTTTTAAATTTTAAAAGGCATAAGTGCTCGCGTGACCGCTTGCGTCGTCTTAGTACTTAATACCTTCACTCATCTATAAGATTACTAAAGAAAATACAAAATTTTCAAATATAAAAAAAAGTGATATCAACGTCTTCAAACAATTTGTTTTCAAAAGGTTTTCTTCATAAAGAACTACGTGATCCTGATTCTCCATTATGAATGAAGATACATAGGAACAAGGACTAATCCTTGTCGGGCCCAAAAAACAAAAATCTTTTTTGTTTTCTTTTGAATGTTCTCATTTTATTATTTTGAAAAATAAACATTTAAAGGAGACCACATCCATTTGTATTTTAATTAAAGGTACCGTCTTATGACGAGCGTTGTAGGGTGCTAACACCTTCCCTACGCGTAACCAACTCCTGTACCCAAAATCTATTTATGTAGACCTTGCTCTCTTTTTTATGGTTTTCCATAGTTTTCTATAATAAATATGGTGGCAACTCCAAACCTCTTTTTTAATATTTTATTTTTGGTTCGTCATCCCGTCACAATTTTGGTTGTGACAGATGGCGATTCCACTAGGGGTTTTAGAGAGTTAGGCCATTTAATTAAATATACAAAATTGATGTGGTTGTTTTAACTTTTTTTTCTTTTCTTTTTCACTCCTCTTTTCTTCTTATATTTATTTTATTTTATTTTTACTTTTTTTTCACTTATTATTATTATTATTGTATATTTTTTTTTTCATTTTGGATGATTGAAATTTGTGTTCATATTGCTTTATTTTTATGCTTGAGTTTTGAATCCTAGGATAGATGACATTTTATATATATATATATATATATATATATATATTTACCTGTTTTTTTTTTCCTGTTTGTTTGTAGGAAGGGGTTTATGCATTATCCTCCCTTCACACACACACACACACACTGTGTGCATGACATGAATGGGGCCCTATACCTAAGTCTGAGTAACTTTAGAATTAGAGAGGATTGTGTAGTAGTGCCACGGTGGATGTACTTCCCTAGTTGTCATTGTGAGAACCCTAGATAGAGTTTGTTTGCTTCATTGGCGCTCTCACCTCTTGTTGTTTACCAACTGTCATGAGAAATGCCATGAAGTGGACTATAGCTCTAGTGACCTTGACATTTAGGTATTAGGAAATCATCTCGGTGAGCGCATGTATTTTACCTTAGATCCATTAGGTGTCAAACCTTTGTTAAGGTGCCAAACCTTATTAACGTGTTCTCTTTAAAAAAAACTCATAGAAGTTACCAAGCAGTTATCAAATACTCAACTGTTCCCACTTCTTGTGTCATGAACAAGAATTTTATTTATTTATTTTTTTTTTAATTTTATTTTAAGATATAAAGCAAAACAATGGTGTGAAAGAAAAACAATGGGCCATTGAGCCCAAATTGGTTAACAAGGGGTAAACAAACTAAAAACAAGGGTTCAAAGACAAATTAATTAGGCTACCAACTCACTATAAAAAGAAACAGGAAAAAGAAAATAATAGAAACGAAAACATTCAAAACTAAATTATTTATTATTATTATTTTTTAAATAATTATATTTTTTATTATTTTTGTATTTTACTTTTTACTTTTTATCTAAGAAAAAACCGCTTTTTAAAATTCCTTTTAAACAAAATTAAAGAAACTCTCTTTTTTTTTAAACATTTTAAAGAAAATTTAGTTTTACCCTTTTTTATGGGACACTTATTTTATTTTATTTTGGTAAAATAATTTTTATTTATCCAAACAAAATTGGGTGTTGACAGCAATGATCACCAATGTTGGTGTGAGCAGATGAGGAAGCCTCTGGTGATCGTTAAGATGGTGGAGATGCTGCCGTTTAAATTAGGCACATTAGTTATTGTCCATTTGTCTACTTTTTGAGGATATGTTTTATGCCTTTTAGGCTCTATTAAGCACCTTTTGTACAACATTTATGCCCTTATTTATTGGGTTGTTTTACGCCCATGATAGTTTTGTTCAAGTATATTTTGGATGACTATAATGGTTGCTTCTAATATATTTTCCGACGTTTGCTCTATTATTATAATATGTGATGTTTTACTTATTAGAAAATTTTTATTAAATGGGATGTCACACTTCCAACTAAATATAACTATTTCTTTAAATTCTAAAATTAATTAATACCTCTTAATTCATCTCAAAAAAATTTCAATTAAAATGATAAACTAAGATAGGGAAATTAAAGTGATAAAATTGCCTCTCTTGATATTAGGTTTGAGATAATTGAGCTATAAAATTTCACAACTTTTCCCACTCTTGGATCATTGGTGTCTGGTTCATTTGAAGCAGTGAAATGTTTAATCTGAATTTTGTTTACCCAATTTATGGTGAAACTGATAGGACCCTTCTTGTATTGCAGCTATAATTGTAGAAACTAGGTCTCACTCCTCGATGATATAATTTCCATGCACTAGTGTAGGGAAGGGAAATGGTCACAATTATTTTAGTCTTTTGGCTTAGGGTTCGCACTGAGGCATATGCAGGCGAGGTGAAAAGGCAGTTGTTTGTGCCTCGGTTATGAACCGAGGCATATTTGTGGGTTACTACCTTGGTTTCCTCCAGAACTGACGCCTAATGGGAATTAGAAATTAAAAAAACGGAAAATGAAATGTACTTTCTGCCTCGTGTATGGATACAACCGAGGTAGAAAGTGAGATATATTGTCTCAGTTACGTCCCAACCGAGGCACATTAGCTATTAAAAATAAAAAAAAAATCAAAATAACCTTTTGCCTCAGTTTTGGTTACAACCGAGGCATAAATGTGTTGTCTTTTTAAATACAGATTCTATTTCTTTCATATCCAACACATTAAACTTGCAAATTTTCAACTAGAAACCCATAACCAGCCAGAAACAGAAGCCAAATGCTATTTAAGCAGAAAAGATGACAAAATACTTAAATACTATTCATATTAATGTACTATTCATTACAAGCTCATATGCTACCATAAATAGATATATTAAGTGTAACACCCTGGGCGGATATTACCTGGTACAATAAAAATACTTAAAATAAAAACATCTGATACCATTTCAAACGCAGAAAAATTCAAATCTTCAACAATGGTCTAAATACAAAACCAATATCTCATAAATAATCCATTACAAGACTTAAAATTCAAAACCAACTTTAAAATAAAACATTCAATAATATAGTTCTTTCAAATATTTCCCAAGCTCGCCAAACTTATGCTTCGCTAGCATCACCTGAAACCACATGTGCTCCTATATGACCAAGCGACGCGATCATCGTATAACAACTTAACTTAAAAATATTCCCATACTTAGAGACCTTGTATCACAAGGTAGTTATGCAACCACAGTCTACTAATCTATATAAGATTAGCACATCCAACCACATCGTTATCCTATCCAACTAGAGCCTTAAGGATGTCACACCCTTTTACGAACCTGCCCGCTTGTAGTCCAACCTCTACGAACCTACCCGCTCGTAGCCTAACACGCATGAACCCAACCAATTTATGAACCTCCCCGCTCATAAAATAATCAAGTTTCAGCACAAATCCTACAAACCTCCCCGTTTGTATTTATCATGCATCCAATCCTCACTTACGAACCTCCCCATTCGTAACATTCAATTATAGCATATCCATAACCCCGCATTAGGAACCAATATGATTCATACCTCATCCCATACCACCAATAACACTTAGCATACAAGCACCTTAATTTCACACTACAAGATCACTAGACCGTCACACCCACTCATGCACAACAAACAAAACCTACAACCAGCCCTTGGACCCTCCCGTGGCAGAGTATAACTGTTGCTTGGTGATTTTCCGTTGCAGACCACCTGACGATTCAATAACATCACCTAGCTCCACACTCTTTGTGGCCTTCCTATCCCGTCTATCGCCTGACAATCCAACAACATTTTGAGACGCTATACTAGTAGCATCACACTACTGTTTTGTGTCCCAAAATAGATTCAAATATTCCAACCATCCAAGGAACACTTCCAGAATACAATAACACAAATCCACACAATACAACATGACTCAAAACACTCTACCACACATCATGTGCAACATTCTTAATTCCACACATACATTCACCACTTTGGCTCTTATCAACACATGAAATTATCAAAGGATAATTCATGCTCATTAGAACTCAAAACATAAACCAAGCAATTCATACAACGCACTAAAAAATCATAAAATCACCCAAAATAGTACCTGTTATAGTTCCCTTAATCCAACCCACCCCTCATACCAACCCAAGTTTAACTAACCAACTTTCATTTATACATTAATCTCCCCAAAACAGTAGAAATTCGGCCTTATTACATCAATATCATATGCATTCATAATTTGAACATTCACAAAGCAACCCAACTCGCGCCCTCACCCAACAATAACACATTTTTTGCTGCACACTAGGCGTCACCTGGCGGTGCATACCTGCCACCAGGAGACCTCAGAGTTTCAAGAGCAGAACCCAAATTTCTTCACCTACAAAAAATACCCTAAACACCAAAAACACGTCTATACATGCTCAATTAAATTCAACCAACACAACAATCACAACCGTTTTAAAACTAGACAATAAACATCATCATCATCATTACACATTCATTCAACAAATTACCAAGGTATCATCACCACAATGGCATTTCCAACATTTTATATCAATGAACATGCAACCTAGAATAAAATTACAAAAGAACCAACTCTGCGCCACAGTACAAACCAACACGCATAAAAACCAACACGCATAAAAACCGCCTGACAGTTTTTAGGCAGAACCTAGAAAACAACCACCACGCTCCATGCGTCGCTTGGCAAGCTATGAACACCACCTGGTACTTTTTGGGTAGAACCTAGAAAATGCGACCTAATAAAAAAAATTTGAATGGAAAAAGCACACATGTTCAAAATTACCATATAAAATATGGAGTTTGGAAAATAAACACGTAGTACAACTCCCTTGGATTCAAACCCAAGACCTCCCAACACCACCAAGTACTCTCAACCAATTGAGCTACTACTATTTCTTATTATAATTTGACAAACTAATTCTTTTAGACATACTTCCAATCCATAATTATTGTTAAATAAATATTTGTTTATTTATTTAATTTTTAATGGGTCTTATACTAAGTATTATTGTACAATTGTATAGTGTACTTTGTACAAGCTATCCTTAAATATTTGATGGACTTGGCGGGGATTGATGTAGTGGTATTGAATCTCTACACACAAGATAATAATTTAAATTAGTATATAAACTAAGACAAAATTGCAAATAAGAATTTTATATAGTGAAATTATTATCGTTTCCCAACCACTTGTGATACAAGCACGTACAACAGTTGACATCCATTACATTACATAGTAACCACACTCATATGAGTTGGTTTGTAAATTGAATAATTATAATACTGTAGACCAAAATACCAAACCTGGAGGGCTAACCATGTTAGCCTTTTTGTCATAGTAGTTGATTTCCCTACCAACATGCTATGTCAAACAATTGAACTATGAAAAAGGTAAGGTGTTAAGATACAATTATATAAGAAAGAAAGTTCATAAAATTGAGGTTCTTATCAATCTATAATTTGTCTGAGATGGTTAGAGGAGTCCTATGCAAGGAACAAAGCTACACAACAATGTTGTCCTTCATGGAAGCCACAAGTAGTTGCTAATGATGCCTGCATTCAAAATAAAATTCATTGTTGTACCTTAAAATAGAAGATTATAATTAGAAGTCTACAAACTACATTGATGACCAAGCTATATAAGCTGGTTGTTTAGAGAGTGGAACAACACTTGAGATTTATGAGTGCAAAAAATAGTGATACAATTTTAGAAAAACTCTCTCTCTTTGGATTACATAGTGTGCAGCTGGTGATTGAAGATCTTTTGAATCATAGAGTAAATTTGCTTGTGTTAAAGCTAGAAGAACACATGCTTTGGTTGGTTAGGAAGAGCAACCACTCAAGTTTCGTTGTTCTTTTGCTTCTTTGTGGTTCTTGGTGTGATTCTAGGTTTGTAAGTGAGATCTTATAGTGTAGGGGTTCAGGTTCTTGTGGGATTCAAGAATCTTAGAGTTATGCTTTATTCAAAAGTGTAATCTTTGAGGGATTTCGTAAAACATTTTATATAGTGCATGATCCGGCTCAAGTTGTCTTGCTAAACTGGATGTAGTTCAGTTATTGAGTGATCCAGTAGAAAAATTAGTGTGTGATTTTATCTCTCTTATCTTATTCTTCATTTACATCTCAAGAAAACTCATTAAATCAATCTTTGTATTATGTGCATGTGTTTTTACATAGTTTGATAATATAACTGAGTTCAATAGATCAATTGGAAACAATCTTGTATGTTAATGCATGTTATTTGAGTGAGTTTGGTGGTTTTCGCATTTCTATATAATCTTCCAGAATGTTAGTTGTTCGATTCTACATTTTAATCTGTTGAATCATATTACATAAACAAATTAATATGATGTTTCTGCTTTTAATCAATTGAAAATGTACAATTCAACAGTAATTACATTTTGGTTTCATGGGTTGTCTGATTCAATCAAAAAGTGTTTTAAGAAATTAAAAGTAATCAAAGTTTTCAATAAGCCAATTCAACCCTCCTCCCTTTTTCTTGGTTAATTACTTATTTCACTACTTACATAATCTTTCATTCACAATTTGGTTGTTCTTTGTTGTCGTTTTAGCCATTGTGATTGTTTTGTCTGAGAATTTTTATCTTGTATGTAGTTCTCGTAGGCTAATTGCATATTCCTATGCATTCCATACTTGGTTAACTGATCACATTTGCATCAAATTGTAGGTCAATAAGGCTTATAACATTAGCATTTCAAAAACTTGTGACAACATTCAATTTTCCATTCATTCCTCTCATTGTAAACATGTTTAGACTCATATATTTGCATAAAGTGCATTTTAGTTTGCATAGAATGTCGATCAAACAATTATAGAGATTAGGTACAATTCATTACATCCTCATATTAAGGCTAGTTCTTGCATTATAGAATAGATGCATTTCATATTCATTTTCCCTACCCTTTCATTTCTTATATTTTGGACTAAGGCTACACAAGGAGAACACTCATTTGTAAGCCATATAATTGGATTTGATACCTTTGTTACCACTACATTACATTAGTAGGGAAATAAAGTATTTTTCTGAACCTTGGTAAGACATAGGCCTTAACAAATTGGCATTGTTCCCAAGGAGATGGCAATTTAAGTGTTTAGTTTGTATAGTTAGGTAGAGAAGAATGCACACAAGAATTTATGCAGATTCACCTCCACTCGAGGCTTTGCCTAGTCTCTTCTAGGTTCAAAATTCTTTAATCTAATTTCATTTCAAGGTGGTTATCAGACGTGAGGACTATTATCTTAATTAATACATAATGATAGACATAAGTATAGTGTTACGTAGTTGGTTACCAGGTGCGTTTGTGCTTGTCCATAGTACTTTCTTGTTGCAACAATAGTTATTCATCAAGTGTTGGGAAGTGAATGATTGAAAATGGACTAGGATTTATTGAATAACCTACAACACCTACAACGAGCTCAAACTTGCACCTATTCATGCACCACAACAAAGCACACAAGCAAAAACAATATTGAAATAGCATTGGAGCAGTGGTAAAAATAGTAATAGAGCTAAGACTAATTCTAAAAATATAGCAAAGAAAAAGAGGAAAAGAAAAAGAAAAGTGGAACAGATGGTGGAGGAATATCAAATAAAACAATACCAAGTGTTCTTTATACAGGTTTTGAAGACGTGAAGAGTTCATGTTGCAGACTTGGTTTGAATGGTGCCATGATAGGGTGCATCTCCATGGGCATAGGTTGTAATCAAGCTTCAACTCATGTTTGGTGGGATTTGTTTAACCCTACACAAGTAGTCAACAAAATCCTAACAGATGTAGCCTGGGCTAGCCAACCAATCGCTGATCTTTGTCACCCTATCAGTATCCATGAACTAGCTAGCATCAAAGTCTAGCATTTCCTATTGATTCATGATATAAAACTTACTAAACTTTCATAACACTTTGAAGTAGCTGTAATATATACACTTTGTTTGAACACATGCAGAGCAGTAAAAAAACTAAGCACACAACTTGCAAATGATGCTAACCCCACATTCAATAGAGAGATATAGAAATAGGATTGTATATCTTGAAAACATTTTTTATTACAATGCCATACAATGATGGAATCTGGTGTTGACATCATTTGTATTTGTCTCTGAAATATATTTAAAGTATGCATTATGCATTAAAATACTTTATTCTTGGAGGAGGAGGAAAATGATAAACATTACTTCCTAATTCTTAGATATTGATCCCAAGTTCAAAATCCGAACTCATTTTGTCATTCTCAAACTAGTTTTTGTTTACCTTCATTCTCCATTCCAACCTCAAAACCCGAACCTTACTTCAAATCTTTCACTATCTCAACCTCTAGTAAATGACCTCCTCTAAGTATGACTTTTTTTTTTTTGTAATGGGATTTTCTCTATATATAAATATCTACTAATTTTATTCGTAGGTAATTGTAGATGTGGTTCATAGTTAATTTACATACGAATTAAATCAATATGTAATTACTTAAAGACTATATTCATAGGTAATATGTAAGTGTTTACTTACGAATATATTTGTAAGGCTCACTTACATTGCTGCCCTAACTTTAAAACGGTTGCCCCAAATCGATTGGGCCTAGGGCTGGCCCAAAAGGGAATCCAGACCTAATCTGCCGTAATCTCATTCATTCACTTCACTTTACTGAAACACAACTATCAAACTCTCTCCTTTTCGCAACAGAAAGCTCTGCTAGGGTTTGGTCCTCTCTTGGTCAAGATAGCTCTAAGCTCAGCTCTACTCACGTAAGTTAATCCTCTAACCACATTTTCCTTATTTTTGGCTCTATTGTCATGATTCCAGCTAGGGTTCACCTTAGTAACCCGATTTGAATCTGTTCTACCATCTTTCCAGTTCGCGAATCTGCTCCAAGGTCTGTCGTATTCACTAGCTTAGGGGTCAGGATTTCTGCTAGCTATTTTCAGGTAAGGGAAGCTAGGGCTTACTCGTATATTTTGATTTTTGTTTGTTCCGCTGTCATTTTTCGATTCTATGATTGGTGAAATATTGTACACGCATGAAATGCTTTGGTACGTTGGTTTGGATTCGTGTTTGTGACTGTTGTAGGGAAACAATGAGCGAGGTGACATCTCGCTTAGGCGAGAGAGCCTCGCCTCAGCGAGAACGCGTTGAGACCTTGGCACGTCGCTGTAGTTTTTCAGCCCAGGCGAGGAACCTCACCTTTGGACTAGGGGTGGCCTCGCTCAAGCGAGAAGGGCTCGCCTAAGCGAGAACTTGCATGATCAGTAACCCCCACAATTGGTTGTCTCGCTTAAGCGAGAGCCAGTCGCTTGAGCGAAAGGACCCTTTCGCCTGAGCGAGGGTTCTTGGCTCAAGCGAGACTAACGCAAGTGTTTGTTTCGTGCATGTTATGCCTCGTGTTTTTGATTGATGATTTACTGTATGATTTTGTTATCGTGTTAAAGCATGAATGGGTTAAGTATAAATGTGTTAAGTGAATTATGGTTTTGAAATGATAAGTTTGATATGATCTCAGTATGTAACTTGAGTGGGATGGTTGGTCATAAAAGTGACATGGGTTTGGCATGAGCCTGAGATGTGATATAATTGGATGGAATATGTTATCAGTATGGTTAGGGCGTAATTCCATGAGCCTCTAAGTGATACCTCATGGTGGTGCTTTAGTTGCTTGGGACGTTGATGAGTGCGTATTTTTACCCTCATTCAGTGTTTAATTCTGGGTATTTAATTGAATTTATGTGCTTAAAGAGTGATTTAATTGATAATTCTGATAATTAGGCTATTTGAACTTGTGCGATAAAAAT
>Ga0099822_1005098_pt1 | contig 17159 bp, 10 predicted proteins | sample CowpeawhiteBW_FD_76839 | JGI IMG/M metagenome (GOLD analysis project Ga0099822, IMG submission 76839) | Root nodule microbial communities of legume samples collected from California USA - Cow pea white BW | ecosystem: Host-associated > Plants > Roots > Nodule | place: USA: California | collected...
AAAATATATAATAAATATATATATATATATATATATATATATATATATATATATATATATATATATATATATATATATATATATATATATATATATATATCATTCGGTTATGATGTTAAAAATCGAACAAAATAACTCTTAAAACTGAAATAAAAGAAAATAGAATATTAAAAAAAAACATGACGAATATCAAAATCTGTTTCCCAAATACATGAAACGGAATGCAAAATTCATCTCAGAATTAACAAAACCAAATTATAAAACGGATATCAAAATTCGTTTTTGGAAGTTGTAAAATGGATTGTGTAATCTGTTTCATATAAAAAAAATGCAATATTCAGGAAACGGCTTTTGGAATCCGTTTCTAAAAATCATGAAACGGATCCGTTTCTAAAAATAAAAAATATCAAAAAACCCGTCGGTGATCTTCTCCACGTAACAACACAGCAACGTCAATGAGTCAATGGAAAAATGAAGGCAAAGAAGGTAGCAACAACAAACGTGAATAGAAAAAAAAAAGAGTGAATTTAAATGTGCCTGATAATGTAGTTTAGGTCAACAAAATTCTTTAGGATTGCAGAGGCCTACAACAAAAGCAAATTCAAATTCTAGCAAATTCAAATTCGTTGGCTAAGTGCAGGGGTGCAGTTAAATACTTTTTAATGATACAGAAGAAATGGTTTGGGGTGCAGGGAGAAACCCTTGTTGGTAGGCTGTTGTGGCAGCCATTCGAGGTGTGCAAAAGTTGTCGGGTTCGCACACCGATTCCCCTTCTTCTCTATTACTCCTAAACATATTAGCATGAGTGAAGGACCTTCTAGTCTCTAGAATAGTTCATACATGAAGATCTCAATATTGTTTTTTCTTTACCTTTCATGCTACGTTTTTAAGAAGACTAAATGTGTTAACATGGTATAAATGAATATAAATGCTAAAGAATAAAATATTATTTGAAACCCACCAAAAATGATTCCACGCTATCAGGCGAAACTGAAGCCATTTTTTTCTGAAAAATATAACATAATTTATTATATTTCATTTTTTAAGTTTTTATAATAATAGTAATAATATAATAAGTAAATAAATAAACTTATTACTAAAAAAAATAAAGCAAATATTAATATCAATTGTAACAATCCAAATACAATAGAGAAAATCTCCTCACAAAATTAATATTAAAGCATAATAAAAGTCTAAACATGGTCGATTATAAATTATGTAGTCCTCCACGATAAATTCTTATAACAAAAATATTTCAAAATAGAAGTTTTAAAATAATTACAAAGGACAAGCTATAGATGGCAGAACGGGCTACGGTCTGCGATCGACCTATGAGCTTTGGCAAAACATAATTGGTTAGCTTGAAATTTTCAGCTCACAATTTTGTTAGGCCTGACAGCCTAATCCATCAAATTGGCGTACCAAAGGCCCATAAACATGTCCTGACCTCGCTGGCTCTTTTTTTAAAGTTAAAAATTAAAATAAAAATAATTTTAAATGTTAAATTTTTTATATTATATTTTTTTAAAATGTAAATATGCAAGTAATTTAAATAATTAATACTTACAAATTAAGTTTCGATTATCAGTTATAATAGAATAATTTATTATTAGTTATAATTTATGATGCATCGACACTTCAACTTGGGTTACGTATCCGACACGTATCGTGTCCGATATTTTAGGATACTCTAACGATACTTATCAATTAAGTATCTAATTTATAAAGTAGTACACTACAATAAAATCTTTGAATAATGACTAATTTTAGTGACAATAAATAATTAGTCACTGTTAAGTAACCAAATTGACAACTAAAATAGTTTCAAAAAATTATAATAGGTCTCTAAATTGATAATTAAAATAGTTTCAATGATGAATTGATTTTTAAATTGATCACTAACATTAGCTCGAATGTTTTGACTACCAAAATAATTGGTCTCTAATTAGAAAATTTGGATTCACACATTAACAATCATATATTTATTATGTTTGTAAGAATTATTGAATACTTTTCATTATTCATATATCACGTATCATATCCTATTATTTTAAAATAAATGTATTGACGTATCGGATACGTGTCGTATCCGATATACATATCGTATTTGTGCATCATAGGTTATAATAAAGTAATTTAACATGTAAATATAATAATTATTTTAATTTATCAAATTAAAAACATTATATATATATATATATATATATATATATATATATAAAAATATAAAAAAAAAGGCACACAACTCGAGAGCTTACTCTGTGGTAGGACGAGTAACAATTTCTCGGCTATTTTTGGGTGGTGAGCCATCCTGGCCTGAACTATTTTTGATGAACGAAGTACAGACCGAGCTAAAATCGACCAGGTTAGCCCTTTTTGCCACTTTTATCTCTTTATCAAGTAAAAAATTATTTAACCAAAGTATAGTCTTGATCGATTCTTGTCAAAGTTTTAACCTTTAATCAAAGTACAATCTTAATTACTGGCAAAAGTCTACTCAATCACATGAAAGTTTCTAAATTTAATCAAAGTATAATCTCAATTGAAAATAAAAACCCTTTACACATGATTGTCATGTTAGATTAACATTGTGCTAACTTGTTACAATACTTGATTATAAAATAAAAGACATAAATAACAATAAATCACAACAATAATCAAAAGAACAAACAATTTACTCCATTTTAACATCATAATTCATTAAGAAATTATAGCAGAATCAACCTCAAAGACTTAGTACTCCATCAAAAACATAAGAATGGAAGAAGAAAAAGGGGAGAACATGGAAAAGAGACAATGAGGGTTGCATGAAATTAGGTCCCCCAAAAGGGTTTCTAAGCTCCCTTAATGTGTTTCATATGTCTCTTTATATAGAAATTGGGCTCGGCCTTATTCTGCCCTTTTTTCTGTGGTTAATTATGTGGCAGTGGTCACAATATTTGGTATTTTGGACATTGTTTTAGGTAAGACACCCCCTTTTGTGGTTAGTGAAATATCCTCCACGAGAAACTTTATTTGAGCCTTCTTGAAATGCAAGACTAGCGACAACATCTTGAGAGTTAAGAGAGATAGTAAGATTAAACTCACATTCTTGTTGAAGGATTAAAGAGAAGGTTTTAACCAAAGTAGGCATAGGTCTTTATTATACCGATTGGAAGTATAACTGATATAATAAAACACTTTTTATTACAAAATTTTTCCATTCCAAGTGGACTTTCTATACCGGTTTTAGAAACTATATAAAAAATTGATTTTTTATACTTGTCATGGAAGTGATATAGAAAGTTAAAGCTTTTTATACCGGTTGTATCTATACCGATTCCAGAACCGGTATAAAAAGCCTTTTTAACCAGTATAAAAAGGCTTTTTCACACTAGCTCAGAATAGTGGTACCTAGAGAAATAAAGAAGGACGCAGACACAAGATGTTTGAAGAAAAGCAAGCCAAACTTAAGAACTTGCAGAGAGAATACTTTATTAAATTAAAAGATACATATTATTTCCGTACATCCAAACATCTTGAAAGCTTGAATATAAAGAGTAAAAGAAACAAGCTAACAAATTAACTGAAAGAAAACATATTTTACAAAATAAATTGAAAGAAGCTATTTTATGATATATCTGTCATTGATTGTTTGTTATTCTTGGCTCAATCTTGAAGGTTTCATGAACTTTTAGTCAATTTATTTTCTCACCTGTGTGAACTTTAACTTAGCTACAACTGCATCAAGACACCTAATAATATTCAAAGAACATTTATGTAACTAAAAAATAGCTTTTAACATATTTTTGTAACACATGCTAAATAAACCTAATTATAAAAAATCATAATTAAAATACTATTTTAAGCACGAAAACCAATTTCAAAATTAAGATTAAAAGTTAAACAATGACTCAAATTTGCACTCATCAATTATTTAACACTTCTTTGAAAAATATTTTTATGATTATTTGAATTGTGTTTTTACATTAAAATTTATTTTGAAGAGAAAATATAAATGGATAAATAGTTAATTCACAAATATTAAAATTTAAAAATTCTAAAAATATACTCCATTGCTAACTTTCATTTATAATTAAAAAAGTGACTTAAATAATATTGTCAAACATATATTTTGTAGGGTTTTCTAACCAGTACCTAAGAACATTGTTTAGAATGTAATTAGTGAACAATAAATTTTGTAAAAGTTCATAATTAACTATAATATTAAATGAATTCTAATCTTAATAATTATTAATGAAATTTTAATTTATTTAGAGGGCCAAATTGTTCATAAGTTAATAAATAAATAATAATATAACTATATTTGAATGTTGCTAAAAATTAAAATATAATTAAACATAAAAAAACTTAAATAAAAAATAAAGTATTGATTTTTTAGTAAAGAAAATAAAAAATAATTAACATAATATTGTCTATATTAGAAAAAAAACAATATTTTATTTTCTGTTAATTAATTTTTTTACATTTAATTATATTTTAATGTTTAGTAACATTAAAATATAATTATTTTGTTTACTTTTTAACATTTTTTGCATGAAATAAATTATCGATTATATATGTATAATATTTATGGTTATTTTTGAGTAAAATAACACTAATAATTATTAAGTTCATAATTCATTTAATATTGTAGTTGATTATAAATTTTTACACCTTAAGCACTATTCTTAAAGAATAATTAATATATCTTAAATTTTATAAAAGTGCGTATAGTTAACTGTAATATTAAATATAGATTTTGATCTAACTATCATAAATATAATTTTACTTTATTTAAAGAAAAAAGTGACCACAAGTAAATACAACTTTAATTAATAATTTATTTAATCAACACCTATAAAAATTTAAAAAATAATTAAATAATAAAATAACTATATTTTATTATTGTTAAAAATTAAAATATAATTAAACGTAAAAAAAATAATTTATAGAAGTGAAAAAAAAATATTATGAAGAAATGACACTCATTAACATTCTCCTTATTTATTATTGTGTGTGTTGTAATGCACTTCCAAAATAGGCTTTTTTGTAGTTTAGGGTCTATTGGAATTCGAATTTGTATAAATAGGTCCGTTAATTTTTTTTATTTTTTTTTTCAGAGGATAACGACATTAGAGGTAAAGTTGTCATCTCCTTGACCGGTTTCTTATTATTTTTTTAAAAAAGATGATGTCGTCATGCGGAGGAACGGTTTCTTTGAAAGGTAAAAAGTGAAGTCGTCCTCACACATGACGACTTCACTTTTTCATTTTTTTTATTTTTTTTATTTTTTTTATTTTTTTTTCATTTTCTTATTTCTTTAATATCAAACAAAATTTGAAAAGAAAAATTATAAATTCAAAAAATATTGATAACTCATAAGTTAAAAAAAAATAACGAAAACTGAAAAATTATAAAAAAATTAATCAAAACTGGAAAAATAAAAAAAAAATAGGCAAAACCATTAAATTAAAAAAAAGAAAAAAAATGAAATATTTAAAAAATAAAATAATGAAAAAAGAAAAATAAAAAAATAAGAAAAAACAAATAATTAAAATTGAAAAACTGAAAAGTTAAAAAAAATGAAAAGTGAAGTCGTCATGTGACAGGACGACTTCACTTTTCTATTAAACAAAAGTCGTTCTGTGAGGCAACGACATTACTTTCTATTAAAAAAAAGAAACCGGCCTGGGTAGGACGACTTCAGCCAGAAGTCGTCCTCCCCAATAACGACTTGACCCAATTTAAAAAAAAAAAAAATCAACGGACCATATTTTACAATTTTCTAGTCAAAGAGATCCTAAAATACAAAAAAGCCTCCAAAATATTAACGGGAGCAGTCACATTTAAAGTATTATATGCTTTTGAGGAAGACTATTGAATGTACTTGACTAAACTAAAACATTGGTACCTATTGGAGATAAAAGTCCACACAACCTATAAAGAATTTAGATCGCAATTAATGATTAATATTACAATAAACATTTGCTTAAATTTCTACTCATTTAAGTCTACATCTTGCCTAAATCCACAATTGGAAAGGAAAAATTCTTGGATCAATAATTTTGTGACTTTATTTTCAGAAAAAAAATTAAGTAAAGTCATTTGTCTTTATATTTTGTTATATATATATATATATATATATATATATATATATATATATATACATATTTCTCATATTTTCAAAATTCTTACAAATTATCAACAATCATAATATTTCATATTGTAATTATATTACTCATAATATTCCATATTGTAATATGACTCTTAAATTTTCATAAATTCGCATTCTAATTAAGTTTGCATTGAATGCTCAAGATCAAAATGCGGACTTCGATAAATGTTTACTGTGTAAAACATGATTATTAAATTTTATTTATGTTTTTGCATTTATTATTTAATATACATGCGTTTAAATAAAAAGTAATCAACACAGATCTCCACTAATTTAGACATTTTAAGTTTCCACTATTTTTTATTGTTTTAATTTGTTTTTACTTTGACGGTTAGATCTACTAATAAATGTAATAAATAGTTAACATTTATTTAAAGTGTTAAATATGCTTTTTTCTTTAAGTGAATTTTGGAATTAGTTCATTTCGAAACTTTGAACCAATTTAGTTTTTCATCTTTCAAAATACGTGGATTTAATCATTTTAATCAAATTTTGTAAAATTTATTTGATATTTTAATAACGTTTCATAATAGTATTTGACTTAACATTAAAGCAAAAATGTGTTAAACAATATAAACAACTCAAATACAATTCTGAAATGCGTATGAAATATCAAATAATTCTAACAAAATTTGATTAAAAGGACTAAATCCATGTATTTCGAGAGATGAAGGACTAAATTGGTCTAAAGTTTCGAAATGGACTAATTCCAAAATTCACTGAAAATTAAGAGACCAAAAAAACATTTAACTCTTATTTAAATGAACATAATAATTTTAACCTATGATGCACGAATACGATACGTGTATCGGATACGACGATACGTTTATCTTATACGTGATATATGAATATTGAAAAGTGTATAATAATTCTTACAAACATAATAAATATATGATTGTTATTGTGTGAATCCAAATTAAAACCATATGTAATAAATTCTTCAACATAAAAAATATAAATTATTATCATGACAAAAATATCACTATAAGAAAACTTTTAAATAATGACCAATTTTAGTACAAAACATATGTTAGAGACTAATTTTCTAATTAAAGAAAAATTAGTTTAATAGTCAAAACCTTGGTAGTTAATATTAGTGACCAATTTAGAAACTAATTTGTGATAAAAACTATTTTAGTTATCAATTTAGAGACCAATTCTAATTTTTTGAATTATTTTAGTTACTAATAATGTTTCGTTTATAAATTGGTACATAAATTGATTACTATAATGACTAATTAATTTTTATCAGTAAAATTTGTCATTATTCAAATATTTTCTTATAGTTTACTACGACTCTGTAAATGAGATACTTAATTAATAAGTGTCGATAAAGTATCCTAAAGTATCGGATACGGATACGTGTCAGACACGAATATGTGACTCAAATTAAAGTATGAGTGCATTATAGATTTTTGGAATCTGAATTAACGAGGTTGGGGAAATCGATTACATAACATTTATTAAATATTTACAAAATATAAAAAAAAAGTTTTATATCATAAAGTCGTATAAATTTTTATTTAATATATATCACATTCTTGGTGGAAAGCAATAACAGGCAATAACTTCTTTCGGGTCTATTCAATGCATGCTTCGTAATTCTTTTATTCGGTTTCAAATTAACACGTCAAGAGAAAATGCGAGCCTAAAAGACACATGAGAACAAAAGAGTTAAAAAGAAAAGTTAATTTATAAAAAAATTAATATATTTTTAATTATTTAAATTTTGAAACAACTTTTACCATTATTTTATAAACTTAAATTAATATTTTTAGACTCTAGTTTTAAAAATATTTTAGTCTTATACTTTCAAATATTATAGATATTTGGTGAGATAACTTGAGATCTTGTTTCGATCTAATTCAATTCAAATATGTCATAGTCGATTTGTGTTATTGAACTTAAAGTTATATTTGTTAATTTGGTGTTAATTTTATCCCTGGCAGTGATCTGTACGTGTGGTTGAATAGCATAATATTATATTTTTGATAATATCTTTGGGAAAAATAACTATGATATGCGTATGTTTCTATGAGTAGATAGAAATTAAGGTAAACTAGAATTGAGCCACAGTAGAACATATATTGGATCACCTTAACCTTGACATTGCCTATTATGGATCTCTGACACAAATATTTTGAAAGATTTGCTGAAAAATTGATATACTAATCAATTAAGTAATTAATCTAGTTGATTAAAGACATAACCAATTAGGTTACCAATTTAGTTGATTAGAAATATAATCAATTAGGTCAGTAATCTATAGTTGATTAGAAACATAATCAATTAGGAAATTAATGTAGTTGATTAATTTTATCAGCACAACCATTTAAACCTGAAGTCCAGCCTTCTGTTATCATGTTCTTGTGCAATTGAATTATGATACTCTGGAAAAGACTAAGAGAGGGCTTTCTTGGAGCATTTTGAAAGATCAAATTGAATTTCATCAAGGTTCATCAATATTGGCTTTCAACAACATGGATCTTGGCTTGGCAAGATGAAGGAAAATCATAATTGAACAAAGGTGTATTCAATCTAATTACTATGTTGCAATTTGATATACTGTTGTACGTTGTAATTCATTGTATATGTGATTGTTGTTTGAAGTAAGTGTGTGGTATAACCTTGCTTGTATAATTGTCTTGTCTTAGAATTAAGATTTGCTAAGTGTCTTTGTAAATTTAGTAAATCTTTGAGATATATTGAAAAAGACTCTCTAGTTGTAGTCTGCTAGGAAAAATTGGATGTAGATTCTAAGAAATCTAACCAACATAAATCTTTTGTGTGTGATCTATCTCTTCTCCTCTCTATTTTTGACATGGTATAAACAATCTAATCATTAAGCATCCATTCACATTGTTTAGATTTATTTTGCCTTTGAAACAATTTCAAAATTGTTAAAATTGGGTAACAGTTGTCAAAATCAATTCACCTATTTATTGGTTGTGAAAAATTGGCCTATTTCTTTTAACAATTAACACATTATATTTAGTGATCATTTTTTTTTTCTAATTAACATATTAAACATAGCTGCTAACAAAATTTTGATGGCTAACATATTTAATTTGGTTGTTTGTGGCTTAAACATTATATTTCATGATAAAAGTTTTTTTTTTATAGCTATTACAATATTTAACTCAACCACTACTTTGATATTAAAACATTACGTTTAGTGACGAAAATGTTTTGGTCACTAATTATCATATTAAATATATTTTAGCAATCAACATATTTTTTATGACTAATATAATATTATTTTTATCGCTAATTCGTGACTAAAACTTTATTAGTGACCAAAAGGTATTTACAAGTAAATGTTAGTATACACTAATTTGCTTGCTATTTTGGCCAATAATTTGTTACTACTACTATTTGGTGGTTATTTTAATAACAATTTGTGACCAATTTTTTTTCCTTGCTAATTTCGGTTCTTTAATTGTATTTTTTTAGTTGATAAGACTCACTTAAAATATACAAGTTATTACAAACTTCACTTCACAAGTCAATTTTATTAGATTGACTTAGATTTAAAAGTTTAGTTCTTCAATATTCTAGTGATATTAATTGTAATAAATTTATTATATATATATATATATATTCACATTACAACAAAAATCATTTTAAATAACGACATAAAATTGTGATCTAAATGATAAAAACTGTGGTCTAAAGATGATATCACAACTTTTTAGGCGTGGTATAGGTAAGTGTAACTATAGGTAATAGATAATGATTTTTAGTCCGACAATACTCTTAAAATTGTTGCTTAAAATTCTCACAAGAGAACGTATTTTCATATTGATTTTAGACCTCACATATATTTTTAGACCATATTTTTATCAGTTTTGTCCATATAATTTAAAGCAACAGTTATATAATCATAAACTTTCATGATATTTACGCAATATTTATTAAAGTGTTGTTTATTATATGTTTAGATCATATCTATTTAGTTGTTGTTTAATTTAATGTGGTCTAAATTATAAAATTTTGTAGTGTCAATAATATATATTTTTTATATATATAATGATATTGATGGTATTTGTTTTTAGGGTTTTATTGATAAGTAATTAGGTACATGACATTTACCTACAGAACCATGAATAACTTAGATGATATTAGATTAGAGGAGCATAACAAAGATTAGGTAACAGAATAATAAAAATGGTATACTAAAGAATACAGTAGCCTTTAAATAAAATAATTGAGCCAGAGTGTCATTTTGCTAAAAAGAATAAGTGAATATCATTTATTAAAATTTCAAAAGGTAAGATGAAAATATTGCTTCATTAAAAATATAATTAAAAGAATATAATATACACATTCTAAAATTAGACGGCGTCGTTTGGCATAATATGTTCTGAAAATTATTTAACAATATTTTAAATAAGTAGTAACCTGCATCTTTTCAGAAGAATATATTCGCGCTAAGAGAATTGACCACTGCATGAAAGATCAGATGATGCGAGGCAGAGAAGGAAACAATAAATACGTTAAATAAATTCTGAATTCTCTTTTTGATCGCTCAATGCATGTTTGTTAATTATTCTCAAATGACACGTTAAGAGAATAATACATGCAGAAATGACACGTGGAAACAAACGTATGAAGAATCCTAATATAAGAATCTTTCACTCAAGACAAGGTTAATTACACTTATGTAAGAATTAATATCTATCTGTTTCAATGAAACTCATCTATCTGTTTCACTCTCTAATATTAGCTCAAGATTACATTACTAAACCACCTTGGATTACTAGTTTTCTTGAACGCATCTGTTTTCAGAATTTTGTGTGAGAAAGAGACAAGACGAAACTGTTTCATGCGAAAATTTCTGCTGCTACCATCGAATGTAAGTGGTGCGGTAAGGAATCTGAGACAGCTGTTGGGGTCCTTAAATAGAGACATTATGTTGTGCATTTGCTGCACACAGAGATAGAGAGATAGAGAGAAAAAATGAGTAGCGGAAAATGGAGTTGTTCATGGTGGATTTCATCGGAGGAATTCCAAATGATGAAGCTGGTGATACTGATAGTGCCTCTGTTCGTGCTTACATGGATTGCTACTGCAAAAACTTCACACATTTGCCGATGGAGTTTGGTTGCAAATTGTTATGTGGATGATGATACCACACCTTCTCCTCCTCCTCCGTCTCAATTTGTAAGACCTTACTTCTTTCACTCTTTTCTGTTTTCAGTCTTGCACAGTGTTCATTTTCTTTCATGTAATCTTTTAAATGATTATCGTAATAATAATAAGTTTTGCAATGCTATGCTTGAAAAATAATCTTTCTGGTGTGAGTTTTTAGGCCTTTCATATTTGTTATCGTTATACAACATTGTTGCTGCTTTAATGATGCATATTTAATGCAGTTGTCAAATATTTGTTTGCATATGAAAGATTACCTAATGCAAAGTTAGTTTTTTTATGTACTTGGTCTATTTTAAAGTGACTTCTTTTGTTCAGTTCAAATTTAATATAAAATTTAAAACAAACCAATATTTTCTATGTTAATTTATATTGATTTTGTAATTTTATTACTGATAAATTATTCAATATATTTTACAAAATGTAACTTTTTCATGCAAAAAACTATTAAATGTTTTATAATAAAAAATGTTAATTGAAAAGACATACTATAATTTTTAAATAAATTATTATATTCTAATAATTATAAATATATTGTAATTAAAATATAGCTAGTAATCTTTAAAATATATTCTAAGTATTTTAAATTGTTTTTATTACATAAAATTAAAATCTACTCACTTTTAATTATTTTTTAATAGTTCAGTTTTGATCATAATTAAAATATAACTACTTTTTAAATATTTTACTGATTTTTTTTTATATATTCATTACTTACATATAAAGAACAGAAAATAACATTAAGAAAAAAATGTTAATACAATGTTATCTATTTAATTTATTTTTTTACTAAAAGTCTAAGTTAACAAATTAAAATATTAATTTAATTCATTAAAAAAAGTAATTTTATTAGACCACACTTTAGAATGCTTAAGAGAAGAATTTTAATGGGTTAAAAAATGTTATAAACTCAACTCTCTTATATTTATTTTTAACATACTAAAACAAACTTTAATTGGTTAAAACGAAACCATACATCTAACACTTCTAAATAAACTCCAATGATTATCAGATCATCAAGTTTCAAACACCTTTTTTTAAGCTTTTATATCAACATTTAGATAATTCTGGCAATTGAAATATTAATATTTGATAGTTTAACTAAATCACTCACTTGTGTTGTTTGAACAGAATGAAACCCAAGTTTTCAATGTCTCCAAACCTTATGTGGACGAAACTAGTGAACCACACCTACTACTGAAGCAAACCACAAAGTCAAACATCTTAGAAAAAACCGAAGTTGGTTTGGCACAAGCTCGTGCTGCAATCAGAGAAGTCAGAAATGAGAATTATCCAACACTAGATTCAGATTATGTTCCCATGGGTCCAGTGTATCTGAATCCTAAGACATTTCACAGGTACAATTATTTCCATGCGTTGCTGATTATAATGACCCATTAAATGTGATTAGTAATCTGGAGAATGACCAAATGTTCATTGTTCATAACAAATTACTCATTTTCTCTTGTTAAAAACTTGCTATGACAGGAGCTACTTAGAAATGGAGAAACAGTTCAAAGTCTTTGTGTATGGAGAAGGGGAGCCTCAAATCTTCCGCAATCCACCATGCAAAAGGGTATACTCCATGGAGGGTAACTTCATGCATTCTATTGCAATGAATGACCATTTTCGAACCAAAGATCCCGAGAAAGCACATGTGTTTTTCCTCCCTTTTAGTGTAATAACCAATCTTCGATATGGGTATGAAAAAGTCTCACAAGATTCTAGTGCCCAGAGAAACACTGTGACAGATTATGTCAGTGTCATTGCTGCAAGATATCCTTATTGGAATCGAAGTCTTGGAGCAGATCACTTCACCCTTTCTTGCCATGACATGGTAAACACTACAGTACCTCAAATTCGTGTTTTTCCATTAATTTTTTACAGTTAAAATTTGTTTATAATAGTTAGATGATTACATGCACCAGTTCATCTTTTTCTTTGTGTGTGTTTAGTGCCGAAGGACATCATTATCCTCACCTGATCCGCTCAAGAACTCCATTCGTGTGCTTTGTAATGCCAACACATCTGAAGGATTTAAGCCAACAAAAGATGTTTCATTTCCTGAAATTAATCTCAAGACTGGTTCAACAAACAGTTTCATTGGTGGGCCATCTGCATTTAAACGTTCAGTTCTGGCTTTCTTTGCTGGGGGAGTTCATGGCCCCATTAGACCAGCTCTTCTCAAGCACTGGGAGAACAAGGATGAAGATATTCAGGTTCACGAGTATCTCCAAAAGGGTACTTCTTACCATGAGATGATGAGAAAGAGCAAGTTTTGCCTTTGTCCTAGTGGGAATGAGGTGGCTAGCCCTAGAGTGGTGGAGGCAATTTACACTGGGTGTGTTCCTGTGATCATTTCCGACCACTATGTTCCTCCTTTCAGTGATGTTTTGAACTGGAAATCATTTTCAGTTCAGCTTTCAGCTAAGGACATTCCCAACTTGAAGGACATCTTGATGAGTATTTCTCCGAGACAATATGTGAGAATGCAGAGAGGAGTGGAACAAATCCGAAGGCACTTTGAAGTACATTCTCCACCCAAGCGATTCGATGTGTTTCACATGATCCTTCATTCTGTGTGGCTTAAGAGACTCAACTTCGAAGTTCACGATGATCACACGGCCTTGGTTCAGTAACTTGGCGATGTTTGATGAATTACTCAATACAGTTTCAGTTTCACTATAATAATGTATTGAGTTAGTATTGTCTGTTTCTATAGTGTTTGTTTGTTTGTTTGCTTCGGTCGTGTTTTGTAAGAACTTCAGCTATCTCTGATGTTCTTTTATCTTAATATGTTTGCATTGTGTTTTGTAAGAACTTCAGCTATCTTTGATGTTCTTTTATCTTAATATATTTGGATTTCCTTTACTCTCTTTAGTTTCTTTCTTTTATTTATCGCAACACTTGTGGGTTTGTTTTTGTTGTCATTTCTTTATCTCTCGTACCACAAAAAGCTTTTATGTGTGTGAATCTAAGGAAATGCATGGCGAGAGAAATCTCCTTTCACACATTGTGAGAATAAAGTTATGGACAACATAATATCCTCTTCGTTTTTTGGCCTTCCCATACCCCATTTTCTTCCTCCTTTCTTTCTCCATTATTCGTTCCTGATTGAGTCTCTTCCTCCTCCATTTTATTTCCCGGTTCCCTGACCCTCTTGGATTGGATTCTTCAACCATTTTGTTTCAGCCTCCTTTCCCTTTTATGAAGCACGCTCCTTGGTTTGTTTCTTTCCACTCAATTTTAAATTCATTTAAAAATTGTATGATATTATTTGTATATTGTTTGAATTATTTTTTATTATTTGGATTGTGATAATTTTATTGTTTGAAATTGTTGTTTAGTATAACGTTGAGATTAAGTTGTTGTATGAAATGAACCATAGTTTTTCATTTGAGATTCAATACCAAAACTATGTACTACTTCCAATTTCAAAAAATTCAAATATTTTTTATAGTTAAAATAAGAGGTAGTATTAATTATGAATGTATTAAATATTGAATTATCAGACAAGAAGATTAATTATTTTTTAATAGTTTATTAGTGCATGTATATTTTAAATCTACATTTTTTTTTATATTTCATGATTTTTTGTTATTTGTATTTTGTATTGATTTTTGAGTGCATATTTGAATGCGACTAATATTTCCACTTTTATTTTGTATAAATTGAAAATCAATGTGAAATGTTGGCAAAATTTTATGAAAATTAAGAAATGTTGTTTAAAATTTACACGTACCAATGAATTAGGAAAGTGAATTCAAAAGTGAGGTTTCCATACATTAAAACAATGTTGAAATTATTGATAGAATTTAAGAACATACATATGGATCAAGCTTGAATGAACTCATCACATATTAGTGTTGAGTATGATAGAGTTGTGTGGCATGGTGCATCAATTGTCATGTGGTGGAGATAAGGTGGACCAAGTCACAATCAAATAGTGGGACTTAGGCTCTTACACTCTAAAGTAGAAAGAGTTGTGTCCTAACTATTAACTATAGCTTTGACCTAGTGTTAAGAGGTCAATCCAATAATTGGTATCAGAATCAAGATCACGACTTTGATTCCCAATAAGACAATTGCAGAAGGGGAGTTTGTTGCAGGGTGTATCAAATGTCTTGTAGCAGAGGTTGGGTGGGTCAAGTCATAATCAAATCATGACACTTAGGATGTTGTGCTCTTAAGTAGAAAGACTTACATCTTAACTATTGGCTATAACTTTTGGCTAATGATAACTCATTCATCCAACAAGTAGAAGAATTTATACAATTTGCAAAATTTAATGTTGGTAGAAATGGCAATGATGAAATAAAGTTTAGATGTCCATATGTTGACTTTTTGAATGAGACAAGGTTGTATGCAATTGAAATTAGAGAACACCTTTTTTGTGATGATTTCTTTCAAAATTATACAATTTGGACATGACACGATGAATTAATAAACTTGCCAAGTGTCTCACAAACTAAAGATTTGTTCCATTCCTTCATAGAAGAGTGATTTGAGGAATACCGATTAGAGGATATAATTCTCGATGTTGGTGTAGAAATTTTGGCGAAGTGCATGTGTATGAAACTATGTCTAGTGATGTCGAGACTCCATATTGTATATTAGATCAACTAAGTTCACATGATTGTTAGTAGTTTTAAGGTTGATGAATTTGAAGGCGATCAATGATTGGATATTATATAGTAAAGAAATTGAATGGCTTAAAAATGTTTGAAGTTTAAGTTATCATAGTATAAGGAGAAAGACAACAGTGAAGATAATGCTCAAGATGACAAAGGATGGACCCTCCATGAAGGTCGTTTGGTAACTTCCAATCATTCCAAGCCTTTATAACCATTTTGTTTGTAGAACCCAAAAGACACTAAAACTTTAGATAGCATGCAAATGAGAGACGTGACAGACTGGTTATTTTGTTGATTCTATGCAATAGAAAAACATTGATCATAAGTTCCCTGAGTTTGATAAAGAATTAAGAAATCTTAGGTTTGGTTTAGCTACAAATGGAATGAATATGTTTCATAATGTAAGTATAAACAAAAATTGTCAGCCTATTTTATTAGGTATTTATAACTTATCTCTAAGATTGTGCATGAAAAGAAAATACATGATATTGTCTACAATGATCTCCGGTCCAAGACACTCAAGTGTTTATATTCTGGTGCTTTAGCTCTTGAGATAACTTCAAAGGAAGGAAATCTTCATGGCTTAACCTCATGTTTAGTGCTTGAGGTTTCCTTAGTGGGTTTTCTTGTGTGGCTCAAGCCTCAATATGTTGCTCAGTCGCACATGTATCACTTTTGTCCATAATTGCTTGAATCTTTGTTGTTTTCTTTATTTTCCCACTTTGACTCTTTGATTGCACTGAAATCTTCAAAACAAGCTAAATTGGGGTGAATTTCATATAGATAAGATAGAATTAAGACAAAATAAGTGTTAAATTCATCTCAAAATTAACTAAATTTAAACACTTGTCAATTAATCCACATTGATATTTGGGAATCGATTTCTATTATTTCTATGGATGGATACAAGTACTTTTAACTATAGCAGATTTACTTGGGTTAAATGTGTCTTTTGTGGTTTTAAACCTAGAACCAAAGGTTATGTTTTGTATGATATTCATTCAAAGTCCATTGTGGTATCTCAAAACTGTTGGAAAAAACTCACACACACTAGAAGAATATGCAATGTAACTCATTGTGGTGTTTTTCATTGTTGGAGAATGCGCTATTATATAGCCAATTACAAACCAAATAATAACAAACCAAACTAAATCTTTATCTAATCTAATCTTATCTAATACCCCATATTATCAAACTAAATCTTATATACTCTAACT
>Ga0099822_1005106_pt1 | contig 17153 bp, 3 predicted proteins | sample CowpeawhiteBW_FD_76839 | JGI IMG/M metagenome (GOLD analysis project Ga0099822, IMG submission 76839) | Root nodule microbial communities of legume samples collected from California USA - Cow pea white BW | ecosystem: Host-associated > Plants > Roots > Nodule | place: USA: California | collected...
AAAATATGTAAATAAAATATTTTATTTTTAAAAGATAATATAAATAAATATAATATATATATATATATATATATATATATATATATATATATATATATATATATATATATATATTAGAACTTAAATTCATAACAAATAAATATTTTATTTTATATAAATTGAAATTTGGATTTACAATAAATAATTTAAATTATGATATGCTAATTTTAACAATCCATTTAGGAAGCTGTGAAGATAACGAGAGAAAGACAGCCAGTATTTAATTGAGAGAGTGAGAATCTTGCTTTTTAGACTGTATTCTTCATTAATAAATTATGTGAATTAAAGATGGTAAATTGCCTTTTCAATTCAATTAATTAAAATATAAACATTAATTTAGATAAAACCAATTTTACATCCATTTTATACTAACTTCAAGTACCCGTGCTTTGATAAATTAATAAAATAGAAACATATTTATTTTAAAAGTTAGCTTGTGTATTGTATGGAATAATTTGTTTATATAATTAATTCACAACAATCATGATAATTTATTTAAATATTTCGATTTGTATTTACAATGAAGAATTCAAATTTTTATGAGGATATTTATTTTAAATTATAATATAAGATTGTTAACAAATATTTTAAAAGCTATTGCAATATAATTTAAATGTGAATAGATTGAGATAAACATACAGTCAATAAGATCAAATATAAATATAAGAATAGTAATTAAAGGAGGATTTTTCACTCATTACAGGTAGTGTACATCTATTACACACACAAACTTATATTACATCTCTTTTATTTAGCCGCAACTAATTAAAACTATTATTATCTCATGTACCTGGCCAAAGCTTATATTATAATTTAAATTACTCTTTTTTAATTTAAAATAATGTATTATAAATGTAATTATTGTATAATTTAAATATTTAAACTTATTTAGGTCTTACGATTTGAATTATGTAAAAACATTTATAATAATGTGGACTAAAATACTGTTAATTATTAAAAGCATACATAACCACCACCTTGAAATTATTTTCCCAACTCCAATCCGAAGCAGACCATGTTTATTGGGCTACGGTGGGCCTCAGTCCAACTCAATTGCACAATGCAATGTCCAGAACCAACTCAGTAAGGATTCATGCAAACAAGGACAAAATACCTCGGGCCCAGGTAATTAGTAGCATTAACAACAAAAGGCTCAGTTTCATCTCTGTTACTCATTTCATTAACTTTATTTATATACTTAATAATGTTTTGTTCTTATAATCTATAAAAGATTTATTTTAGTCTCTTACACTTCAAATTTGAGTGTTTTTCCTTAAAATTAATATTTTCTTTTTCATTTTAAAACATGATTTTAAATCTTCTTTTTACTTATTCAAAGCATGAAATCATTTTATCAATTTAAACCAAAAAAAGTTACAAATAAAGCTGTAATAGTAAATCCTACCTGTCATACTATCTCCAAGATGTATATAGTCCTTTTATTTTCAAATGTTTATTGAATCTCATAATTTGATGTGTTGAATAGGTTAAAAGAGAGTTCAAAATTGTATCCCACAAATAAAAGCAGTCACTGTTTCAAGAGACAACATCGATCCAATTAAACAAAGACTAATAAATAAATTCTTTAAAGAAATCAAAGGTGAAAATGAAAATTTAAGAAAAAATAAAATAAAATATAGGAAGTATATGTTTTTAACATTTTAGTATTTCATATTAATTTATAAATAACATGTGTTTAAAGATGTATGGGATTGCTGATTTGGCATTGTCTGTAAGTGCAGATTTTGAAAAGGAGGTGGGGTTGGAATATTGTGTGATAAATGTATTGGGAAAAGTGTGTGAAGGTTGAGAATGGGGTGACGAGGAGTGATGAGTGTGGTTTGAGATAGAGCCAAAGAGCAATGAATATTGATTCACATTTCTTCATCTTTCTCTGCAGAAAGATGTATAGAGAGTATAGTTAGTTGCTGGCAAAGGCCAATTTTTCATGATTATGGTGACGGTGGCCAAATTCATGGCTACGCCTGTGACGTTTTCGTTTTCAACAAGACAAAACTTTGTTTAGGAAATAGACAATGTCACTGACCCAACCTTGTCCTTGATGTTAACTCTTTAACTAGCACTCTCTCTTCACTCCTGCATGGATCTTTCTTAAATTCAACTCAATTTTTTCAAATATTTCATTCTCAAAACACTTCATCTAATAACGTTTCAAGATGTCCATAAATGATTTCAAATTATTTAAGTACTGTATAATGAATTCCAAATCATTCTGAGAAATTTCTCAATACAGCCTATAAATTAGGGTTTGATTGCTCAAGTCCTTCAAAAAAATTTAATTGAACCACAATTTCCTGATATATATTATGCAACTGTCACGGATTTTTTTTGCATTTCTGACATATGAAAGTGGGAGTGTGTACTACTTCTTTCTTAGAAGGTTATGGAAATATATTTTTATGTATGTTTTATTCCAAAAAAGAGTTACATATTAATTTATTGTTATGCTATGGGGTGGATAAGTTATACTTGCATAAGAATGAATGAAGGATGTTACTTCAGAACCTTCTTTATAACTTTCATTTTTTTTTTATTTAATTAATTTAAAGTTTAAAAAATATTCACACAAAAAAAAAACTTTTAAACATATTTACAAATAATTTTCAATCATATGAACCACATTGAACAAATATAAAATCCTGACTTAACAAATGTACCTTAAGTATACTTACAATTAATCTATCAAATCACGTAATATAAGCAACAAATGAATTAATAAAACAAATATATCCTTAATGTGTAATGACCAATTTTTTTCTGTTTTGGTGTCAAATTTTCTTTTTATATTCTTCTGTTCATTGTTCATAGATGTATCTACCGCTCATTTTCTAGTTTTGTATTTAAAAAAAGAAAATTGCAAAGACTTAAACAAAAGGAGGGATTTGTCCGTTTGTTGTATGCAATTTGAAGAAAAAATACAAAATTTTCTCATCACCCTATTAATTATGTTTTAAGGAATAGATTTAAAAGGGGACCATGTCTATTTAAATTAGTTTGTGTAAAATGGAAAATGAATGGATAAGCAGAGTGAAGCAGTTATTCATTGTAACTATATTTTATAACTCTCGTATATAAATTTATTGGTAACTAGATAAGGTATTGGTAAGAATGGTAAAAGGAGTAAATAATGGTAGAAGAGATAAAGACAATAGGAAAAGATGGGAGATGTAGTTAATGCAGAAGTGTACTGAGTAGCCTGGTTGAGACAGTGACAGGAGGATGCAGCCCAAGCCCAGAAGCCCATTCCATTCCTATCCCGTGCCCCATGTGAAGGGGTCCTTCCTTCACCATTATAACACTCACGCACGGAATGTGTAGCTTCTGCTACCTTCTCAATCCCAATTGTCTCGCCCTTTCAATTCTCCTCCAAAACCACATTCTACAACTCCTACTATAACTATACAGGGCCCCCTCCTCTCTCATTTATAATAATCATATTTCACACACTTCTCAATTAAAACCATCTTCTACGATTCCTCGGATAAGATCAATTATTTCTCCCCACTTCAATCATATACAATTTACATTCTGTGTTTTAATGCATTCACGCGGTGAAATCCCAAATCCCAAATCCCGCACTTTTGACTGCACCATCCTATTTAAAGTGTGGGTCCAAATTCTGTGGACCCCTCTTTATCTTTCAGACAACAAATTCAAACACAGAACAAAAAAAATTGTGTGTGGAAAACAGTTGAATAAGTAGCAGAGTAGAATAGAACCGGCTATTTGCGTTTAGGTGTATGCACACCCTGTTTTACTAATGTTTAGATTCAAATTCATTTGGTCCAGTTTATTTAATGTGTTACACGGAATAATTAAATTTTAAAATATTGTGTGTTGTTATTTAATCAATACTTATCTTTATATTTTTATAAAAATTGTTTTACCTTTTAATTGTTTTGAAAGCTATCTACTACTTTTTCAATACCTCTCAGCTCTTGCCTTGTCCCATTACCATTAGAAAACGTGAGATACTGTCTGACCCAAAGTCAAACGTAATTTTTTGGTAATACTAAAATTTGTTGATCTACTTAAGATGACATATTTTAGATAGGTAAAAAAATTGTCTCTCATTCTGTCACTTCACTTCTACTGTCTAGTCTTTGAGTGATCAGTTAATAGTATCTTTTAGATCTATCTTTCTATCGTTTAATTAATCCAATCATACCTAATTTTGTTTACATATGTTATGGTTTGTTAATTTTTAAAAAATGTCTTAAGTGATTTTTAAACAAAAGTTTTTGCGTTCATGATATTGATAACTTTTATTATTAAATTTTAATATAAATATTAATACTTAATTTTAAATTTTGTAAGTTATTTTAAATATTAATATCAGTTAATGGTGTTAATATTTTTTTAGAATAAATCTAAGATATATTTTTAATAATTGGGACTCAATTGACACATTTTTAGAAAATAGATATCAAACTAACACATTCAAACAAAAATGAATATCATTGGACCGATTAAACCTAGTTCATAAATATTTTATTCTATTATTATTATTATTTTGGATTTTTTTTGTTTTATTAATTCATTTTTATAACTTTTCTGACTTTTACTAGCAAATTTTTAATTTCTAGACTTCCAATGTTAAAAATTTTCTCAGCTCCCTCTGTAGATTAGATAGGCGGGTGTACCTGCTATTAGAAACCAGGTTCAGTTCTCAAAGTTTAAAGAAACAAAAATGTTTAATGTCATAATTTTATCTTAAATGTTAAAAAAAATCTGCTTGAACTCAACTCTTACATGAAGTAGCAGATTTAGACAAATTGAATTATTTATGAAAAAAAAACCTTAGGATAATTAGTTATCTACAGAGAATTAATCTTCAACATAAACTGATGAATTATTGACACTATATTAATAAAAAGAAAAGGCTTGTAATAGCACTCCATTCACAGTAGGAGTAAAGAACTGCACAGGTCAAATGGTGTCACTGCTCCCTACCATCTCTTTGCCTATTTCAAACATTGAAATATACAAAAATAATTGAGTAAAAAAAGGTGTACTTAAATAAATTATACCAAGAAAGAAGCAACATGTTCCTCTTTTCACCAATAGTGTATACTATTTTATAGTTGTCTTTTTCTTCCTTTTTCTTTTTAATTGATATACACTTTACATCATTACAAAATAATTTATACAATTTTTCTATTTGATCTAGATATGGACGATATATAAATTCTTTTATTTTACATCAATTTTAATTGAATTGATGCAGTCTTAGATAACAATCACATATTACAAACTGTCCTCATCCAGATTTGAGTGAAGGGTGGAAGAAAGTGCTTGAAAGGGGAAAAAAAATACATTTTCGTTTATAACCATTAGAAACACATATCATGATGCAGTATCTACACATTATATGACTTCATTATTAAAAAAAAAAAAAAAAGATGTTGTCTTGTTAGTGGTAACATAATATATGAAATGTGGAAGCATTGGCGTGTTTGTCTTGGTGGAATTGAAAAGTTTTTGTTTCTTCTCAATGTCATTTCATGAACAACAACACTCAATCTCCCTTAAAAAAACTGAAAGCAGCACGTATATAGAGAAAGGGAATAAAGTCAAGCAATGGTCCCCTTTAATAAGGTAGGGAAAGCACATGCAGGGGCTTTCATGGCTGTCTTTGGCGTGCTATGAACAAGACAGAAACAAGATCCACTTCAAAAGAAAATTGTTAAACTCAAATCATTTCTTAATTAATCACATTTCATTATCTACTTAAATATCATGCTACTGTATTATTATTATTTTTTTAATTCAAGATGCTGCTCTGCTGCAACTAGCATACGTTATCTTTTACCACTGAATTGTAAAGGAATGCTGCAAAAGCTCTGTAGAAGTTATTACGAGGAGTTAATGCAGTAAAAATATCACACTTTTGTTCTTGAAAATATGTCACAGGCATGAGGGCTGAGATCTGAGAAAACAACTGTTTGTTTTGCCCTCATTTTGACTTGGTCTTGTTTTATTTTATTCGATCTGCGCGGTGCTTCCGAGAAAGGATCGATATCGAAGACGAATTTTGCACTTCAGAGCTTCAAAAATCGAAAATCCACTGCCATACCTACCAACAAACGCTTTCTTTTTTACGTAGGGAAAGTAAAAGATTATTGGCACGCCTTTTTTTTTTCCCTCTGGTTTCTTTTGCTTGTCAAAAAAATAAATGCACAATGGTAATTGACCTTTTTTCAGTTCAAGAAAAAAATAGACAAACAATAATTCATGCAAGTGCAACACTTCCCGCGGATGTCACAAACGTCTCTATAGTATCTTTGAAATTGATGTCGTGATGTTTAACCTAACCTAACTGAAATCCTATTTAAAATGTGAAGATGATTTGATTTTAGTTTTCAAGAACACAATTAAAGAAGATCCACGTCTATATATACAAGAAATGTTTTTTTTATTTAATAATGAGATTTTGGTTTGAATTGGGGAGCAGAAGAAGCACGAAGATACTGAAATACTAGAACGGGGAAGACAAGGGTCCGCTTTGGCTTTTTGCGATGACAAAAAGACAGAAGAAAAGGAGAAAATTTTGAAAATTGAGAAGAAATGAAGAAGCATGAAAAAACTAAAAAAGAAAGTGACAGAAACATAAAAGGATGGTGTTACAGCTGGATGGCTCATTGTATGATTACTTTTTACCATAATTGCTATACAAACGGAAACTGAACTCAACCCAAAGAGGTCAACACAACACCCCAACAACAAATAAATAATAATCACTCACTCCCTCATATATGCCTCTGGCCGACACTGTGTTTCTCCCTTCACAAGCAAAAACAAAATTTCATTCACCTAAATCTTTCAACAACTGCTTTTTTATTGCCGATTCCAATTCCTGGATTGAACATGAAATTAATAATTGTAATATCTCATCGCATTGAAAGGAAAAGATAATAGAATACATACACTTGTGTTGTATTTGTTGACATATATATACTATTAGTATATTATTAATTATATAAAATTGTTCTTCATAAAATGCCAACAATATCTGGTTGCAGAGTCCTAGAGGAAGAGGAAGGTCTAAATCTAATTCCATTAATAAATGAGGGATGAATGGAAGTAGTGCGAGGCAGAGATGGTTGGCAATTTAACTTGGTGGTCAAAAAGAGAAAGAGAAAGATACGCAGTTATTAAAGCAGGGAAAGACTATATATGTTTCCATTAGGAGTGAGAGAGAGGGTGGTTGAAATTAATGCCTGCCCACAACATTTTCCTTTATCGCTTTACTTCACTTCTACTCTTCTTCCACAAACCTTCCGCCGAACAACACACTGAACCAGAAGCAGAAGCAGCAGCAGCAGCAGCAGCTACTCCCCACGCCTCGTTCGAGCTATCACAGCTAAACGACATTTCCATCACGCCGTTTGGACTTCCCGGAACGCTTCCAAGCTTTCGTTTCATGCATTGCTTCCCCTGCTTCTCGTACCCTGACCACAATTCCAACACCTTCCCACACTCGTTCACCTTCTCCTGTACGCATACATTCCACATTTTTATTTCTCATTACTACCAACGTATAAATCAAACACAACAACAAAATCAATAACAAACCTTGTCGAATCCCAGAATACCCAAGAGTTGTCTCTGGTATTCGCCTTCTAGACAAGGCTCCACGCTTTTCACAACGTGTATCATCGTAGCACTTGCCAATTCAGACGGTAGATAACCCATTAACCTCCAATCTGCAATGTTGGAAAATAAAACTTAATTATAAACATAATCGAGACAGACAACTCACGTTACAAGTCTCTTAATTATGAACTTTTAGACATGAAAATTGTCTTTCAGCTTGCTTGCTGATTCAATGTTTCTTCTAAACCACGAAATTACCTCCGAGGACAGAAACAAGAACGCCTTCGCACTTCCTGAGGAAGTCCCAGCAGTGATGATCCTTCAATCCAAGTCTTCTTGTGATGTAATCAAGAAAGGAGAGAGGGGTTGGCGGGTTCATCTTCCATCCAAGGGTGGAAAGGACCAAAATCTCCATCCTTTTAATCGTTTTGGCTTCGAACAAGTATCTACCCTCTTCCACCTGCACAATTCAGAGAACAATCACAATCAAGACATGTACGAATAGCTAGAAAATATAACAAGTAAATGGAGGCAAGAAAATGTTAGAGAAGAACAAAAGAGTTTGTATTGTGTTGGTAATGTGAGAGAGTGGAGAAAGAAAGATACCTGAAGGTCTAGGAGAAGGGGGACTTGTGTCTCCTCCACTTTGGCAGCGAGGGAGAGACAAGCGACGGCGGCGAGATGTGTCATCCATGGCTTGGCATCCTGAAAGTGGATGGTGGAGAGGAAGCGGTCAAAGTAGTTGACGGCAAGAAGGGATGTGAGAGCAGAGAAGGAGTAGTGAGCGTTCACTCTGAGCATCCACTCCACGGCTTCTCTGTGAGCACACTGGAGCGCAGGGTTGGTTTGGAGGCAAGTGGTTAGAGGGTTGTGTTGTTCTTTCCCCAGCAGCGATGTCAACTCCTGTTCGTCACAAAACATGTCGCTTTCGAACAACACATGAGGGTAGTGAAGGGAGTTTATTAGGGTGCTTCTGCTACTGGTAGCGTTATTATTAGTAGTATTATTATTCTCTGCTTCGTCTAATTCATCTTCCCCAACATCTTCCTCCCAATGCTCTTCGGAGCAGTATAGGGTGTCGAGAAGGGATTTGAGGTTGGTGTCGTGCGCATGATGATGGTGGTGGTGATTAGCCATGTTGGATGAGGGAAGTTCTATAAGATGCAGAGAAGTGGAAGAGAAAGGAGGATTTCCTCCATTGTGTTTGAGAAAGAAAGAAAGAGAAGAGAAGAGAAGTGTGTGTGCGTGAGCACTGGCAGTGAGCAGTGACAATAAAGAAGAGCGTGTTATTGTTATTTATTCCCCAAACGGAAGCAGTATTATTTTTTTTTTTTGTTGGGAGCTGGCGGTAGCTCCAGAGGCGGATGAAAGATGGGCCATGCACCACAATTACTCGACACGTGACAAATGTACCCTACAAATTAATGGATCCCTCTTCTCCCTCTTTCATCCCTTCGTCCTAAACATCGTGTTGTGTTATGTTATGTTGTGTGTTACTATTACTGGTTACCAATTTATTTATAGAATGTTTAAACCGTAGTAGAGGTACACTGTACAATTCAATCAGAACTAACAGTACTTTTTTACTTCTAATGCCCATCCATAGCTGACACCCCCTCTTCTAAACATCCATCTTAGTCTCATATAAAAACAAAATAACCATAGTAAAAATAAAAAATAAAAACCCTAATTTACAACACAGTTTTCTGTTTCGCATATCAGAAACAAATCAGTTAAATAAAAAATTATCAATTCGTCTATTACTTCATAAAAAAAATTTAAGTAATTTATATATCATTTTCTCTTCCATCCTCTATGCCGCAGATGCAACTTGCATCAGAGAAATTTTTCCTTTCCGTGTTTTTCATCTCTAGGCAAGTGATTCAATTGGCGTTTGAACGTTATTTTAATCCTTTTTAATAAGATGAGAGATAATTGTTTTTTAATATATGATCAATTGAAAATGCAAAAACATATTGCTTAATTAATGGAACATGTTTTACATTAAAATATAAAAACATTTTTAATTGTTTAATTTTTAAAATAACTCAAGTTTTGGTTTGCTTGCATTGAAATTTTTTAATTAACCTGCTAATATCTCATTATATTTAGCGTTTACTTTCATGTAACTATACTTTTAAATTACTTAACATTTTATATTTTTTATAATAACATTGGTATGAAATAGTTATTATAAAAAATTTATATCACTAATGATTTCAAACTTTAAAGTACTTTGTCACAAGAAGACAACGACTGACGTTGATAAATTATATTTTACATTTATGTTGCTGATACAAAAATTTACATTTAATTTTATTATAATAATTCATTAAGTGTTAATTTAATATTAGAGAAAAAAGTAAATTGAAAGTTATCAGAAGAGGAACAACGAAAAACCAAATACATTACAGAGCAAAACTAAAGTTATGATATTGGATTTGGAAAATGATTTTAGACCGAACGATTGAATGTATTTGAGGTAACGAAGAAGAGATCGTGAAGTTATTTAGATTTTTAGATAAAAATGATTGTATTTTGAATGAATTTTAGATTAAAGTTTATATTTCATATGCGATGAGTATGATAAATTAAAAAAATATTTTGATAAATAAAATTAGTTAATTATCATTTCATTTTAGAAGATAAAAGTAATATAAATTTAAATATAAATAGTTCATTATTATAGATTTTCTTCAAAAAGTAGTTTTTTTTATCTAGGTTCAGGTTTTGTTTTCTCAACCCAAGGACATTTGTTTTTCCATTCAAGAGAGTTTATTTTCATTTGTGTCAAAGATGGATAATATCTTTTTACAAATTTTATGTATATATGTGATGTGAATTATATACCCATTTAAAAAATATTTACATACTATTTTTAAATTTGTAGTTATCTGTAAATATTCATATACTCGTAAATATTTAAGAGATACATGTTTTATAATTTTTTTAGATAAAATTATAAAAAAAATAAAATTTTAATTAAATTTTAATTAAATTAAATATAATAAAATATAAATTAAATTAAAATTTTTTAATAAAATATAGATTTTATTTTATTTTATATTTTTTATAAATAATAAATACTTATGAATACAAATAATATAGTATCTGTATCTGATTAGTAAACGGATATTAAAATATTTAATAGCCTTCAATATTTATAATTATCCATATATACTAGTTATCCATCGTTAATATCATCACCTTCAAAACAGTACAAAAGTTCTGAAGCAAACCCTTAAAATTATTGACAAATTCACTCTCACATTGATCTTTCCATGGTCCATACCTAAAAACAAAGAATGCTTAAAGGATAAACACAAGGTATTCAAAATATTCAGGTAAATTGCATCAACTTAAACAAGTAGTACAAATTCTTATTGTATTAATTATTTTTGGTTCTTAAAATATAATTCATGTCTCTAACAGATGTATTAACAATATGTGGAGTCTTAAAATAAATTACACAAAAATCTTGTAAAGCCCATTTAAAATGTATTTATTAATGACCATAGATAAATTAGTTAATATAAATAACAAGAAACTTTATTTAATTAGAAGGAATCAACCCTGTATAAACTCAAAATTTATGTCAATTAAATATACTGAACATTAAACAAAAGAAGTATTAATATCAAAATTAAAAAATATTATATCAAGAAACATTCTTATCACTTGTACCCAAAACTCTCAATATATAATTTTTATGTAAAAAAAATAAGACTTAAACTTATTTAATCAAATTCCTTACCGATGAATTGAAATTGAAATTTTATGAACTATTTATCGTATAACTTTTGTAAACTGAATCATTCATTCTCACCATAATGCTTGAAAATTAAAAACACATTTATTTATATAACGCCTGTATATAAAAAGTTTAATTAGTTTGATGGTAACAATTTCGTTCGAATGTGTTAGTTTACTACTCGATTTTTAAAAGGTGTCAATTAAGTCTCAACTTTTAAAAATATACATCAATTAAGTCTCTTTCAGAATAAAGATTATTAATATAGTTAACGGTATTGATATCTAAAATGATTTACTAAATTAAGTATTGATTTTTATATTAAAGTTTAGTAGTAAAAGTCATGAATAAAGTCAACAACGTTAAAAAAATTTCTCTAAATCAGGACATTTTTTTTAGTAATAAAAATCATGACATAATTAGGACATTTTTTTAAAATTTAGAACTTGATTGATATATTTCTAAAAGTGAATATTAAAATTAGGTAACATCTGATTAATTAAAATTATATATGACATATTAAAGGAGTTGAATATAATATTGAAATAATAATATGCGATTTTATTGTAACGTGGTAAAAAAGAGAGAAATGAAAGAAGTGGCGCCCGCGGGAATTAAAAGAAACACAGTGGCCTACACGTGAAAAGAACATGTTCAAACATCTCTCTCCCTATCTCATATCTGATATCCTTTCATTTCACAATACATACATATACGTATACGTATACATACAAATATATAAACCTTGTATTCTTTTTTGACATTAATTAAAGTATGTTTGCAAAATGAGCTGTCATCTGTTTTTGTGGTGTATTTATTTGCTGAAACTCAACTCTTTCATGTGCTTATCGCTTCAGAAGTGACGGTTGGGAACAAGGTTGGGATAGATGCTCTTCATTCACACTCATACAAATCGTAATTAGTAATAAACTAATCAGATGTTAAACTAACTTTACCTAATTTCGTTGAAGCACTTGTTTATCCACCACTCACCTTGCCAATTACATAGTAAAGGGATTGAGTTATGTAACCCCACTCGTTTTAATTTTCTTATTTAATGTTCGTACTTTGATTTTAGAAAATAAAATAATGATATTTTAATTATTAAATTTTAACAACTTTTTTTTATAATTTAAAATGACATTTTTAAAGTGATTTTAAAATATTTAAAATAGAAAAATGAAAAAAATAAAAAAATATTAAAAAATATCACTTAAAATTATAAAAAAATTATCAAAATTTAATAATAAAGAAACGATTTTTCTATAAAATAATTGAATATGAGAAAGTTAGTTGCTCTTTTCAAAAAATGGGTTTGGTTGGGTGTCTTTTATTTGTTATGTGTCTTTTGTGATGTCTCTCAAAAATGTAAACAACACATTGGAATTATGAAAATGTGAGTTTCACTTAAGAAAAACGATAGGTTATGCTTCATTTCTTTAGATAAATATAATTAGAAACTTGAGTTTCAGTTGCAAAAGTATGTCTCAGCTTGAGTTGTTTTGTTTGTTTGTAATTTTTTTTCTTTGATCTCTTTAAAAGTAATCAATTTAACTGTTAATATTTAATAATTATATTCTAATAAAAAATGTGTATAAGATATGATAGGCGAGATCTTAAAATTTTAAAGTGCAATGTTTATAATCTATAACAATATACGAAGAAGATTCTCCTTTTTGTGTCCACTTTTCAAAATACCGATTTTACCCTTTAAATATAACAATTTATTAAATTTTTAAAAGTTGATCGTTACTTTTACAAACTTTTTATAAAATCAGATATCTCTGTTTCTACTTTTCTTCTTTATTTATCAATGGTTATTCTTTTATCTGTTCTGATATATTTCACCTTATTTTTAATAAATATAATTTTAATTTATATATTCAATTAATAACATTACAATATTATCACCTACTAATATAATATCACACATATTTAAAAAATGCATACACACAGGCGCGATAGCGCCTCTGTTTACGCTAGTATAAAGAAAATTTATATCTATATTTCATTTTTCTGTTTTATAACCTATATATAATAGTTTTTTTAATTAAATTAACCGTTTCACTATTTTTATCCTTTAACACAACTTTTAAAATTTAAATATTTTTCTTTTTCGATTTGAGTGTTTTTTAAAGATAATTATTTTTTAAATACTAAAATAAGTATGTATAACAAAAAATTATACAAAATAAATAAATTCATTTGTAATACAAATACACCTTTTTTACACTTATTTTAATAATTGTAGTAGTAATAATAATAATAATAATAATATATTTTTCATATGAATAATGCATTATTATGGTTATGCATTTTATATTCATTTTATTGATCATTTTAATTCTTTTTCAAATCATATTAACATACATTTTATAATATCATTATTTATTTTATATTATTGTATTTATATATATATATATATATATATATATATATATGATAGATATTTTTAAATCGAAAATTCACTTGAGATGTTTGGTTCCATTTCCGATCTAAAATATTAAAACAATATATTTATTATTATTTCCTTTTATAATGTGTTTAATGTTTTTATTTTTGTCCAATGTAGAAGTTAAATTCGTTGGATTCCTTGGTGCATTTGTCAAAAATAAATTATTTCATATAATAGGTTATTATAAGTGAAAAAAATAATTTTCTTAAACAATAGTAATAAAGTATCTGAAATTTTGGTTCATATAAAAAGTTCACATAATCATTGTCATTATAAAGTAATTAATATATCCTTGAAGGATATTTTAAAATATAAAAAAAAAAAATAGTTGGTGAAGAAAAAGTGCTCTGATTATTTAACATCTAATCTCTGTACTAAATTATATTCAGTTGAAAAATAACATGAAATATATATATATATATATATATATATATATATATATATATATATTATATTATAAAAAAATCATAAACAATAATCAATTTTAATAAAAAAAGAAAAGTTTTAGTCAAATTTTACAGAATTAAAATTATTGGTTATTATAATATTTACTATTTTGAATAAAATTTATAATTAATTTTTAAATTAATTTTTAAAATTAACTATTAATATTTTAACTACCAAAAAATTAATTTATAAATTATCACTAAAATTAATAGAAAGTTTCTTGTACTAATATAACATAAAATTTTGAAAAATAAAATATACACTAAAATTGAAGAAAAATAAAAAATTATTTAATTTTAAGGATCACAACAATACACAAAAAGACACATAAGATGGTTTAATTGAAAAATAGAGGAAAAAAAAAACAGCCCAAGCCCGGAATAACATTAACATTACACACATTAATATGTATATATTACATTAATCACATCAGATTATTAAAAACACATTAATCACTTTCAACTAAAATACAACAATTCTAAATTAAACTTAAGTGAAACAGTAGAATTTTCTACACTTAACATTTTTGTAAGAATTCACATGAAGTTTATTATACCTAAAATTAATATTTGATCAATCAAAAACACCATATCATATCAGTAAAAATCAAACTTAATCCCTTATATTAATGTAGCTATTTGCATTTACAGTCGACAAATGGTGATATAATAGTTTTAGAACTTCTCACTGAATGCAACACAATTTCATTACAATTTAAATAATTGAAACAAAAAATTTCATAATCACTTAGTATCGTGTTTAGACACAATTTTACTTTACGGACTGAAAATTTAGTTATTGCAACACTAAATCTTAAATAACAACGAAAATAATTCATTGTGTTTACTTACAATAATTTATATTTTAAGAAAATATAATATAATTAAATATTTAATAATAAAAGAATAGTTATTTTTTTAATATTCAGTATTTATTAAAAAATTATAATTATATAAATTTTAAATTAAAATATTAAATAAAATTTTATGAAAATAAAATTATTTATAAAATATATAAATTTTAATGAAACATAATTGATAAAATTTATAAATATTTTTAAAATTTTGTAAAAAAAAAATCAAATTAAAAAATATTTAATTGTATGTTTACTTTAACTTTTTAAATTATAATAAATTTTTTATTTATTTTATATTATTAAAAGTTATTATTTATCACTTAATTAAAATAAAAAAAAATTGTAAAAAAAATAATAATTAAATTTTAAGATAATTTTTTTTCTTTTGAACTTTAATATATATTAAGTGCTAATAAAAAGATTCATGATAATTATATTAAAATTATTATTTTATAATAAATAAATTTTATTTGTACGATTATAATAATAAAGTTATACGTAATAAAATTATATATATAATAACAAATTAGAAAATAAAATAATTATTTAAAATATATCCCCTAATAAAGATTATTGTCCATAAAGTCGGATTTTCTCATATACAAATTTTTAATACATTGGCCAAAGAAAATGAATATGTTTAATTTTGTGTTATTAGAATATGCATGTCTTGGACCTTATTAGTTTTGCTTCGCCAGCGTTCCTGTTTCCAATTTAAAATATCGAATTTGTCTATTGACCTTTGTGAAGAGATCTAGTGCAAATTAAGATGATACGACAACCATTAAGACTTTGGGATTCTATATCTTTTGGGAATATCAATTCAATTTGTATAATCATTTTAAATCCCAGTTTTCACGGCAAATTACTCTGTCTCACCGTGACAAAAGCTTTTCCCACATACATTTTTTTGAAAATAACGTAGTTTTGATATTCAAAATATTCTTAAAATTGACATTCAATTTGACATATATATAAAATTGAAATTATTTACATGTTAATGTTTGTTAGAATTTTCTTTATCATAATGATTGGTATTATTTTTCTATGAATGTTAAAGATATTTAGTTATTAGTTTTGATTTCTTTTGTTAGACAAGTGTTACTATGGTTTAGAACATGTTGATTTGACATCCATCAATATAGCCATCTTTATTATATATTTATTGTTTAAATTCCAATAATAAAATAACAACTCCAAGAATAAAATAACAACAACCATGTTAATGTTGATTTAATCGGAAAATTATGAATTATAAAAATAAATGAAAAAAACTATTTAATCATTATTACAAACATGTTTATAAAAATATTTTTTTTATTGATATGTTTCTTTCTATATTTCTGCATTGGGTAGTAATTGAAATATTGTATTCAAATAAAGAAATTAAAATTTAAAGAATTTATAATTTTCATCTAAGAGAATATTTAAAAAGTTAAACAACTTACAATAAAAGCAATTTAACTTTTCTTAAAATTTTAAATTTTTTATTCTTTAGACGTTGTTCGTATGCATGGATAGTACTGTATAGAGGAATGTGGTAGGATAGATTTAACATGCGTTCCTTTCAATTAATTTAAGGGAGAGAAAAACACAATTTGATAGATAGGCCGAGAAACCTATCTCACTAAGCATGAAAATATTTCGGTGGATGAAATACTATTTTACAATTTTGTCCGTAACATAAAACTTTGACACGAGAATGTTTTGGTGTATGTTGTGCAAAATGTGTGAGAGTAAGTGAACATTGTCTAGTTAACCAGTGTTGGTGTATGTTGTACGGAGTATGTGAGAGAACTAGCTAGCTAACCGATGTTGGTATATGCTGTGCAAAATGTGTCAAAGTGAGAAGCACTTGTTAGATAACCAGTGTTATATATATATATATATATATATATATATATATATATATATATATATATATATATATATATATATATATATATATATATATATATATATATATATATATATATATAAAAAATAAA
>Ga0099822_1005120_pt1 | contig 17130 bp, 9 predicted proteins | sample CowpeawhiteBW_FD_76839 | JGI IMG/M metagenome (GOLD analysis project Ga0099822, IMG submission 76839) | Root nodule microbial communities of legume samples collected from California USA - Cow pea white BW | ecosystem: Host-associated > Plants > Roots > Nodule | place: USA: California | collected...
AAAAAAAAAAAAAAAAAAAAAAACTAACACTATTGGAAATAACCAGTTCTCTTTTTATTTTTATTTTTTGCTATATAGCAAAAGCAATTAACTGCAAATTATTAAAATTGGTACAAGTTGTATTTTGATCACTTACAATTGCTTAGCTATCCTTTGAAAAGTCATTTTAATTTTTATGTTTTAGAAATTAAAATTAGACTGATACTTAATCACTTAATAGCTTTGTTTAGTTGTATATTTAATATCTGTAGAAAGTCTTCCCCGAGTCACCCCAGGCATGCCCCACACTCAGTTTATGTTATCTTTCCATTTTTATCTGACACTAATGGATACCTACCATTTTGTTTTTAAAGACACGTTAACTTATTACTTTTCCATATATAAATATTTCTTATAATGATATTAAAGAGGAGTTATATTTATGTGTCATTATATATATATAGCCGTAGAAACTTCCTAATGTAGTTCGTAGGAAGGTCACAAAGAAGCTACCTGATTGAGAAAAAGGCTATAGGGTTTATATTATGTGCGCCATAGTCCATTCTTTTCGTATCAATGGTGTCAAAATGAGTGGTGATAATCCAAAACCACCACATTCACCAGAGAGTGATTTCAGCAAGCAATGGCCTTCGGAGCTCTCTCAGTACCTGAATTTTGATGATGATCAATGGTCATATGATGACCTGGATTCGTTTGTTTCAGGGCATGCTTTCAGCCATAAGACTGAAGCCATTGAAGTTGGTGAGGTTGGAGGAAGTAGCACCCACCATGAAGGGTCTTCTTCTATCAGTAAATGAAGTTCCTGAAATGAAGTTTATTATGTTTTGTTTACACCCTGTGTTTTTCTTAACTTGTATACGTGTTTGGTTTTGTCGTAGCAGACGATGGTGATGAACATGAGAAGAATGAAGTGAAAGATAGAGTTGCATTCAAAACAAAGTCAGAGATAGAAATAATGGACGACGGGTTCAAGTGGAGGAAGTACGGAAAGAAGATGGTGAAAAACAGCCCAAATCCAAGGTCTAAGAAATTTCTGCATGAATTAATTTATACACTGATATTTTGATATCACTCGTTCAAATTATCAAATGGTTCTTTCCATGCATGTTGAAAAACTTGGTTATATGATAAATTTTGTTTTACAGGAACTACTACAGGTGTTCAGTGGAGGGATGTTCGGTGAAGAAGGTAGTTGAAAGGGACAAGGATGATCCGAGGTATGTGATAACAACCTACGTAGGCACGCATACGCATCCGAGTTACAGTTAAGTCGAAAATTAAGAAGTTGAAGTTCCTGGGGACATAGTAGTGTGAATGTGCTCTTGCCAAATGTTATGTGGCAGTGGAATATTAGAGTTTGTAATTGTTCCTGAACAATTGAACTTTAAGGACTAATTAAGAAAATCACATTTAAGTTTATATATGCTCTAATCATCAGTTATTGTGTTCTTTATTTGCTAGTAGCTATCTATAATCTATATCAATAACAATAAAAGAGATTTTTCTGTCCACATTTCATAATATTCGTTTACTCTTAGTTATTTAAAAATTAATTATTTTATAAATAATTTACTTTTAATCATTTTTTCACAAATCTCTTTTGTCTTAAATCATTATTTAAATTTTCTTTTTACATATCTTACTTTTTTTTTAATTTTATATTTAACAACTATTTTAAAAATTATATGTTTATTATTGATCTTAACTTAAATTTGGTAAAAGTTAAAAAATGCAAACACACAAGCGCCTGTGTGTTCGCTAGTAATATATAAAAAGATTTCTCTTTTTGTATCCACTTTTCATTTTCCAATTTTACCTTAGTTTAAAAATTAATTATTTTATAATTATTTTTTTTAACTGTTTTTTTAAATCTTTTTTATTTTAACCATTTTAAAAACCTTGCGCATGTTCACTAGTATTTTGTAACGAAATTTACTTCGGAATTAGAAGCAAAACGGTACTTCTTTGCCCTCAAATCGCAACTTCCCAAATCCATCTTTTTCTAATTTTCTTTTTATTATTTTTTTAAAAATTCATTATTTTTTACTCTCTCTTCTAAATTTCCTAAACTAATTTTATTTTTTCAAATTATTAATTAGGGATCAAACCACAACTTTTTTTTCTCCTTTCCTTTCTATTTAACCATGAAGGCACTTTTTCACTCCTAAAACATAAAAATATATGAAATTTGGGTTTATCTCAAATCAAATTATTTAATTTTTATTTAAATTAGACAATTTAAATTTAGTTAATTTTAATTTTTTTTAGTATTAGTGATCTTCTGTTAACGATCTTGACGTTATTTTTTGTCATATCCAGATTTTATCAAGTGATACAATTTTTTTTATGTTGAACATTAGTTATTAGTTGATGTTAATTATAATTATTTAGATTGACATTGTTATTTTAAAATATTAATAGTTGAAATTTTTTGTTAACTATTTTTTTTTTTTTTTAAAAACACACCGAATTTGTTCCCGGATTGACGTTAGAGAAAAATAATCTTTATTAATGTTAGCCGAAATTTGGTTACATACATTACAAAAATATGAGCAAACTTGATAAATAATAATATTTCTATTGATAAAAAAATGACTGCAAAAAAATAATAATTAGGACATACATTAATTAAAAAAAAAATTATAACTAACAATTGTCTCTCCGACTAAGAAAAGTCTCGTTAATATTATTATTAAGTAAGAAATAATAGTGATTTATAAAAAAATAATTCAAAACCTTAAATAACAAAATAACTCTTATTAACATTAGTAAAAAATCTTAATAAACATTCAGACACCGTCTACGTCTTAGTCAACTCAATCGCATCGAAACAAAATCGAGCTGAAAGAAAATAAAAAGTGAATTTAAAAATACTAAAATGTTTTTTTTACCTTTTAAGAAATTTAATTTTTAAATAATTTAATTACTTTAATAATTCAACTTAAGCTAAATTGAGTTGTATTTATTGAAAGATTAAATAAAAATTGAAAATAATTAGGATTAATATTTGAATTAAAATGGAATTTTTAATTGAATACAAATAAATTATTTTTTTAAGCAAATGTTAAAATAATATTATTTATTAGAATATCTATATTGAGGGAGTATGTAAATGTCTCGATTGAACCATGCAACATAAAAGATAACATTCAAGAATTTTAAATAAGATTATGAATTATAATGTTAAAAGATTATTTTTGTGTCTCCAAAATACACATTTGTGTAATAACCAGATTTTCGATCAATATTTTAGGATGTCAAAATTTTGGTTGAATTATTCTTTTTGTTCATTTTTTTGTCCAAAAATGTCTTTTGATGTTTTTTAGTCCTGATTAGGTCCCAGTTTTTTAAAAATTGATGTAATTTAATTTTTTTACTAAATTTCTTAAAGCGGAGCAAGAATTTCTCATCAAAATTGACATTAAGATTATGTCTATTAGACCAACATAAAAAAATCATCATTATTCATAACTTCCATTTTGATGAAAAAAACTTAGTCTAATTTAAAAAATCTAAGACACAATTGCATAATTTTTTAAAGTTCGGACCAAATTGAAAAAAAAAAAACTAGAGGACATTGAATGAAAATAAAAACCAAAAGAGTGATTCAGAAATTTTTATATAAGCTAGTAAATACATTGTAATTACTTTTTATGATAATAAAAAATAATAAAATTAAATTATTGTTATTATTATAATTATAAATTAAATATTTTTTTTATAATTTTATTATAATTAATTTTCATTTATAATAATTAATTTTTAAAAATAATCAAATAAGAAATGGTTAAATTAAATAAATAATCACTTAAAAATAATATTAATAAAATATTATCTTTTAAAAAAAATTAAAAGTTAAAATTAAAAAATAAATATAGACAAAATAATATTTTTTCTCAAACATGATATAAATGTATAAAATTTTACTATAATATAAAATATATTAAAATATATTAAAAATATTAAATTAAAAAAATGTATTTGAAATAATAAAAATATAAAAAATAAATTGGGGGCCATGGCCCCTTTGGCAATACCGAGGTCCGCCATTGGTAATAACCTATTAAAATATTAATAAGATTATGAGTGAAAGATTATTTTTGTATCTGGAAAATACATATTTGTGTAATAAACTAATAAAATATGTAATAAGATAATGACTAAGACTTTTGCATGAAGTAAAAATTATGAAAAATAAAATATCTTAAAATGACTTGCCACAATTTAATCTATAAAAAATAAATGAAACATCATATAGTTTATTCATTGAGTTGGTCATTCAAATTACGTTGGTGTTTTTGAATAATTTTCCATAATATTGTATTGTCAAGGTCTCATTTTTCATTTGTATAATTAATAATTAATACAACATAGTGAACCAATAACAATCCATAATATCATTAGAAATTCAATACTAAAAATATAAATATCAATATATTTATTCTCCCATTTTCTTTTACAAATAAAACTATAATTATAATTATGACTGCTGCTACATGCTATTCTGTCGTGTAATTATAACAATAGATAAAAATTTACTTTTATAACGGCGTTTTTTAGTTATTAACTGTTTATAACATCAAGCAGATTTTAATAATTTTATAAAAAAAATTAATTGCTTTTATTTTTTATTACCATGAAAATTGAAGACAAATAATAATATTTAGGTTAACTTATTTTATTGGTTAAATTATTATCCTGAAATATCAAATTAATTTCTTTTCTTTTATTTGTCTCGCTTTAGTTTTTATTTCGGTAAATTTGTTGTAATTAGGTCTTTTTCATTAATGATGTACCGGCGGTTAATTGATGTGTCTCTTGTTAGTTTGTAATTTTTTTATTTTTTTTAATTAAAGATGCCACGTGTCAAAATTAGATATTACTACATGACAATGACAATGTGACATGACAATGAAAGTGGTACATGTCACTGTTGATGTGAGAAATTTAAATTCGTTAACTTGTCTAAATTTAGTCTCAATTTCTTTTTAATCGAGAACAATTTTATTCCTTTTAACTTAAGACCAAATTTAACTTTTATATAAATGTTATAATGATATTTTTATTATAATTGATATTTTTAACTCAATTTCTTTTTAAGCATAAGAATTTTATCCCTTCAAACTTATATCAAATTTAACTTTTATATAGATGTTATAATGATATTATTATTATAATTGATATTTTTAACCACATTAAATTTTTTAAAATTTATATTTTGCATTGAAACTTTATTTAATTTTTTCAATAGTTATATATATTAATAATTTATGAACAAATGTTAGAGTTAGTTTTATAAATTCAAATGTAAAATTATAAAAGAGTTTTATAACAATTTAAAATAAAGAAATTTATTTATAATTTTGTTTAACAATTTATAACAGTTAAAATTGTTATAAATTTATTTTAAAATTGACATAAAACTATTTTAAAATAAATTTATTTAACAATTTATAAACATTTTAAATTGTTATAAAAATGTTTTGAAATTTTACATTTTAATTTATAATATTGTTATTTTTAAACCAACTCTATCCTTTGTCTAAAATTGTTGATATATAAATATTTAAAATAAAATTTAAATAAAATTTAATATAAAATATACATTTCAGTAAACTTAAACTTTTAAAAATATCATAGTAACAATTATTTAAAAATTAAATTTAGTCTCTATTCAGAGATTAATAAAATTGTTTCCGTCTAAATAAAATTTAAAACTAAATTAAGATAAAATAATAAAAAATAGCAACTAAATCTAAAATGATATTTTTTCACAATCCAACAAGATAATAGACACCGTCATTATCACTTTCACATGATATTACGCAACCAAATGAAGAGAAATAAAAATAAAAAAATCGATTTTAAATTTCTCTAAAAAAAAAGACTAATGAAATGATGTAAATAATAATAATGAAAGAAAAAACAGAGCCAAATGGGATGTTATAAGAAGAAAATGATAAGAAACCGATCAAGAATATTGTAGAACTGTAGTTGTTGCGTTACCATTCTTTCCACGAATTCTGTACTTTTTGCAGAAAGGATCGAGAGATTACAATTACAACAGAAAAACAGCAATGATGACTTTCATTAGCACCCTAATCAAGCTAAATCTCAATTGCAAAAAAAGAGAAAGAATACATAGAGATAGATAGATAGGTGCTACCATTGTTGCTTCTGCACTGAAGCTTCCCTTGCGACCTCCATGGAAGGGATAATGCAGCTTGCATATGATGCAACGGTGAAGCTCATGCTCTCTGCACTTGACCGCAACCTGCTCCCTGACGCCGTCACCAGGAAACTCACGCGCCTCCTTTTGGCTAATCGCCTTCGTTCTTCTTCCAACACATCCTCCGAGCTTCAGCTTTCCCACCTCCTCCACTTCGCCCATTGTACTATTTCTCACCTTCTCAATTTATCTCTTTGCTATTATAACTGCATTTTCTAGAATCAATCACTACAACATTCTGGAATCAAAAAGAGAAAAATAACGAAAACATTACTTTGCAACGTCTTAATGAAATAATTTATTTATTTTTTAGTTCATTTGATTTTGTCCGGTGAGTGAACAATTTGACCACCAATAATTTCATGTCTCATGCTCCTTCAGCTTTACGAGATATGCCCATAGCAATCAACACTGAGAAGCCAAAATCTCAACATTATGAATTACCAACCGCTTTCTTCAAGCTCGTCCTTGGAAGCAATCTCAAATACAGGTACTTCTAAAGTTATTCTGCAGTCGATTCTTAACTTAACTAAAAAACTCCTTTCATTTTTATGCTATTAGTAGATAATGATCCTGTTTCTTTGATTTATATTTTCGAACGTTGATTTTTTATTTATTTTTAAATATATAAAGAAAACAGCACTCCACTAAGCTAATCTCTCAGTCTCACCACATACAAGACTATCGAGATAGGATCACAAAATAGACACACAAGATGAGATATCTTTTACTGTTTCTGTTTTTTGGTTTATAAAATAAGATTTGGAATAATTTTTTAAACTGGTAGCCTTTATAGGTAAACTTGATTTTTAAGTGGCGAGAAATTATTTTAAATAACAGTTTTTATCGACAAAAGACGAGAAGAAAATCACAGAGGACCTAAACCTTTACAACAAAATCTACCTAAAAGGGAGTACAGGGTGAATTGTGGGAACTGGGCACTGGGAACAGCCATACCTTATCTCACTTTATTGGCTACAATAAGGTATGTGTGCAGAAGTGAAAAGATTCATTATAAACAAGTCATTTCTTTGAAAAACGAATATATGAGGGATTTAAGTTGTTATCATAATAAATTACTAACAAGTATGTGTGCATTAAAGAAAAATGGTGAAGTACGCTCACAACCTTATGGCTAATTTAGCATTCCCAAATGCATGAACTGATGCAGCTGTTGCTATTTCTCTACTACCTCAATGACGCTGGAAGATGCTGAAGAAGCAATGTTGAACCTGCAGTGCGAGAGATCAAACCTGAAAGATGGTCATTCAGTACTTGATGTGGGATGTGGTTGGGGATCGCTAGCTTTATACATTGCCAAGAAGTACACTAACTGCAGAGTTACAGGAATCTGCAATTCCACAACTCAAAAGGCCTACATTGAGGAGAAGTGCCGGTATGCTGCTTGATATCCCCTTGTTGACTTTAAAGCTTTATGCATTGCCATATGGCTCACAAAAATCTTATTAAGCAGATGATACTTGGGTGGAAACGATTGATATTGAGCTTGCGAATTAAATAAATATTGCATGATGGTCATAATCACATTCTTCTCCTCTGTTGTCAGGGATCTTCAGCTGGGAAATATCAATATTATAGTTGCTGATATTAGCACGTTTGAAATGGAAGCTTCTTACGACAGAATATTTTCCATAGAAATGTTTGAGGTTAGGATTTGTGGATAAATAATTAGTGTCAACGACACGTTTTCTTGTATTTAGAGTCAGCTTTGACCTTGATGCAGCATATGAAGAACTACAAAGACCTTCTGAAGAAGATATCCAAATGGATGAAAGAGGATAGCCTTTTATTTGTGGATTACTTCTGCCACAAAGCATTTGCCTACCACTTTGAGGTGAACCCAATACAACACTGTTAAATAACTTGGCCATTATGATTAGTTGGTTGCTATATTTGATACGTATTAGTCTAATTCATTTACCTGCTACTGACTACTTCTTCATGAAGGACAAAAATGAAGATGATTGGATTACAAGATACTTCTTTACTGGAGGAACCATGCCTTCAGCAAATCTACTTCTTTATTTTCAAGTGAGTTTCCTATGCTTATTGTGCCAGCTTTGTTATTATTAACAAATGGTATTTCTGAATCCAGTCAAATGTTGCCTTGTGTTAACTGTTTCTCCTTAAAAGAAGAAACGGGAAAAGAAAGAAAGTACCAGCTATACTTTTGTTTAGCACATTTATATCATGTCTAGAATCAGCTCACTTGTAATTAACTTAACTGTCTTCTTTGGTGATGTATGTATGCAGGATGATGTTATCGTCATCAACCATTGGCTAGTAAACGGGAAACACTATGCACAGACCAGGTAAGAATCAGCTTGACTGCTCAATGATTTTACAGCAATCCTGTGGTACTCCACCGGTATGATTTGTTTACAAAGCAAGTTCGAATCCACTTCTAAAAAAGTGAATTCATGTTGCAGTGAAGAATGGCTGAAAAGAATGGACCAGAGAATGACTTACATCAAGCCAATTATGCAATCAAGGTATGGCAATGATTCAGCAACCAAGTGGACTGCCTATTGGAGAACATTCTTCATAGCTGTGGCGGAACTTTTCGGATACAACAACGGTGAAGAATGGATGGTTGCACACTTTCTTTTCAAGAAGAAATAAAATAAGCCATAACCTAATCTTTTAATTTGAGAATGGCTTCCAAACCTATTTGACTATTTGTAATGTTGTGTGCTTTATTATTTAATAATTTTATAGTATAAATATAATTTCTATTAATCCATTTTCATATAATTGTCTCTTTACAAATCTTTTATATGAACTTCTCTTTTCATCTTTCACCTAATTTTTTATTTGTTTCAAGATAAAAAGTCTTGGAGCGATATTTTATAGATTTCTAGACATCTAACTTACCAAAATTCAAAATATAGTAGGTTCACTTTTTATTTCTTTTGAGTTAATGTACTTCTTTGAGTTACATTGTATGTGACTCTTCGGTCCATGAATATTTTTTCAAAATAGTTCAAGGTGAAATATTCAAAATATAGTAGATTCACTTTTTATTTCTTTTGAGTTAGTGAACTTCTTTGAGTTATATGTGATTCTCCGGTCCATGAATATTTTTTCAAAATAGTTCAAGGTGAAATATTTGTTTGATAGGATTTCTTTTGTGTAGTTAAAGAACCTTGTAAGAATTAGAGTCGTAAGAAAATAAAGATCCTTGCTCTATTTGATTACAGATATGTAGGGTGCACTTTTCGATATTTGGTTGGGACTGTTATAAGATATAGATTGTAACGTAAGGTTTAGTCTTAATTGAGAGTATTTTAAAATGATTCAATTAGGTCACTTTGGCCTTATGTCACTTTCAATAAGTTTGCCTTATGTCATTTTTAATAAATTTGTTTTAGTGTCATGTATGCAGTGTCACGTAAGGATAACAAAAATATTCGTGTATGCGGATATCTGTGTATAAAATTCATAATAGATCGTTGATACTCATGGGTAGCAGATATTTTAATACTCGTTTATAAACGGATCGGTTGCGGATATCATACTCGTCGTACCCACATGTATTCGTTAATCGCAAAAAATTAAAATTAAAATTTAATTTATCTTTTCTTAAGTTAAACTTAATTAAAATTAAAATTTAATATATATTTATTAGATTAAATTAAATTTATATTTTATTTTATACTTTTTTGTAATTATTTTTTAAAATATTTGTGGATATCCATAGGAATCCACAAATTTTAAAAAATTCATAGATATTTTTTAAATATGTTCCCAACAAATAAACAGGCAATAACAAATGGATTTTTTGTTGCGTGTGTCTGACCGGCGGTCCGATTTCATCCTTAATGTCATGTGTCAATTTGTAGTGTTTCAATTTTGTTGGTTCTGTATCAAGTCATTATCGTACCACGTGACAATAAAAATAGCATGAACGAGTTTTTTCTTATTCCCATCTTCAAATCCAATTGATATTAAATTTTTGTCTTATTTATCCGTTTCTCCGGATAACATAAGTGATTGATTTTGATTCTATCACAGATTTTTTATTTTGACCATTAAGCGAAAGTTGTAATATGAAAAGTCAATTTCACACTCTTATGTTTTAGATTTTTCTTTTCTTATAATTCACATTTTGCAGGTAATGTTGCTGTAACTATTTATTTAGACATTTAATTTTACTATCTTATATTTATATATAATCTTAATGAAATTTGATTAGAAAACATTTATATATATGAAATTTTACTTTTTCACATTGAGAATGTTTCTCAGTTTGCAGAAGTATTTTGATTGCATATTTATATTCTTATGATGTTGTTTTCTCTCTTGAGATGAATTGTTAATGATTAAATAATGATATGAGTATTTTGAGAAATAAAGATTGATGAAAGAAATTCATTATGAGATCAAATTATTATATCACATTATCACTTTTAAAACTTATTGATGTCAATAGCAACTTTTAACTAAAATTAGGCCAACATTGATATATTTTAAAATAGTAAAAGTAAATGAAAGAAATTAGAGAAATAAATTAACAAAAACCTAAAATTCATATACTACAGTAATAATTAATGTGTATTTTGATTGACTGTGCAACATGTGTGATAGTTCTGGAACCAATAAAGTTTTGCATCAAAATAATGCAATTACTCTGAGAATTCAACTATTTTTTTTAATTTACGATAATTGATAGTAAGAACTTCAAATGATTATCTTTATTTTTTTAACTTTTTATTAAAAAGTTGTTATAATGATAGTGACTTTTGTGAAATCATTATTTACAAGGTGTGTATTTTTTTTTTGAAAATGAGTTTTTGAAAAAAAAAATCTTTTGACAAAGTTGATAAATTTCTTATAAATAGAATTCAAGTAGATTAATTTTTATTTTTAATGAAAATGAAGTAATAAAAATAATACTTTTTTACTTTATTTAGTTGTTTGTCAAATTTTGTTAAAAATAACTATCATTTTCCTTTTTTTTATATATTTAAGAAATTAGATTTCTTTATTTAAATTTAAGAATTAAAATTTACAATTTAAAAGTTTTGTTTTGTAATTTTTTAAAATATATTTAGGTGTTTATATTTTATAAGAATTTTTTAGCCACATACTTTGAATAAAATATTTGCAACTTAAGCTAAATTAAGTTTTTTTTTACTGAAATATAGAATAAATTTAGAAAATTATTACGATGATTATTTGAATTAAAATGGAAATTATTATTGAATAAAAATATTTTTTTTTTAAATAAAATGTTACAACAAGATTATTTATTCGAGTATATGTAGGGAGGTAAAGGTCTCGATTGAAGCATGCAACATAAAAGGTAACATTCAAGAATTTAAATAAGATTCTGGATGATAACGTTAAAAAATTATTTTTGTTAACCTAATAAAATAAATAAGATTATGAGTAAGACTTCTGTATAAAAGTAAAAATTATGAGAAAGAAAATATCTTAAAAATGACTTGGCACAATTGAATCTATAAAAATTAAATTAAAACATCATATAATTTATCTCTTGAGTTGGTCTTTTAAATAATGTTTTTTTGTATAATTTTCTATGATATTGTCATGGTGTCATTGTTCATTTCTATAATTAAGAATTTATATAATTAAGAATTTATATGAACTAATTATGATGCACCGATACTTTAACTCAAGTCACGTATCCGTGTCTGACGCATATCGTATTCGATACTTTAATAATACTTATGAAGTATCTAATTTATAAATCCGTAGTATACTATAATAAATTTTTTGAATAGTGACTAATTTTAGTGACAAAAAATAATTAGTTAGTATATAATGACCAAATTGACAACTAAAATAGTTCCAAAAAATTATAATTGATATTTAAATTGATAATTAAAATAGTTTCAATTATTAATTGATTTTTAAATTGGTCACATTAGTTATTAGGTTTCGACTACCAAAATAATTGGTCTTTAATTAGAAAATTTGGATTCACACATTAACAATTATATATTTATTATGTTTGTAAGAATTATTGTACATTTTTTAATAATATTTTTATATCATGTATCTATCACGTATCATATCCTATTATTTTAAAAATAAACGTATCAATGTATCGGATACCCGATACAGTATCGTATATGTGTATCATAGAACAATCCATAATAATAATAATAATAATAATAATAATATCGTTTGATAGATAAATTCAATGCTAAAAATATAAATATCAAAATATTCATTCTCCCATTTTCTCTAGTAAATATAATAATAATAATTACTACTACTATCAGCTATTCTATAGTGTAACTATAACAATAAATAAAAATTTACCTTTTTAACGGAGTTTTTTATAACTTTAATGCAAATTTTATGAAATAATTTTTAATTGTTTTTATTTTTTATTATCATGAAAATTGGACACAAATAATAATAATAATAATATAAAAAAAAAAGTACAGGACAAATGAAAGGTCATGTAATAAGTGGAAGAAGATAAGACACCATTCTAGAAGTGTAGAACAGTGGTGCTACCATTCTTGCTTCTGCATCGAAGGTTCCCTTGCGGCTTCCATGGAAGGGATGATGCAGCTTGCATATGATGCAACGGTTAAGCTCATGCTCTCTGCACTTGAGCGCAACCTGCTGCCAGACGCCGTCACCAGGAGACTCACGCGCCTCCTTCTGGCTACTCGCCTTCGCTCTTCTTCAGACACATCCTCCGAGCTTCAGCTTTTCAACCTCCTCCACTTCGCACATTGTACTATTTCTTACCTTCTCAATTTCTCTCGTCGCGATTATGACTGCATTTTCAACAATCAATCACTGAAACATTCTGGAATCAGAAAAAGAAAATTAACGAAAACATTACCTTGCAACGTCTTAATGTAATAATGTGTTTTTTTAGTTCATTTGATTTTGTCCGGTGAGTGAACAATTTGACCAGGAATTTCATGTCTCACGCTCTTTCAGCTTTACGAGAGATGCCCATAGCAATCAACACTGAGAAGCCAAAATCTCAACATTATGAATTACCAACCGCTTTCTTCAAGCTCGTCCTTGGAAGCAATCTCAAATACAGGTACTTCTGAAATGATTTTGTAGTCGATTGGTAATTTACCTAAAAAATTCCTTTGATTTTTATGCTATTAGTAGATAGTGATCATGTTTCTTTGATTTATATTTTCGAAAGTTGATTTAAAAAAAAAAAAACAAAGACAAAGAAAACAGACACTCAACTAAGCTGATGTCTTAGTCTCACCACATGTAGCACTCTTGAGGTAGGATCACAAAATAGATACATAAGATGAGAAAATAACTTTTAACTGTTTCTGTTTTTTGGTTTATAAAATAAGATTTGGAATAATTTTTTAAACTGGTAGACTTTATAGGTGAAATTGATTTTTAAGTAGCCAGGAATTATTTTAAATAACAGTTTTTAAAGACAAAAGACGAGAAGAAAATCACATAGGACCTAAACCTTTACAACAAAATCTACCTAAAAGTGAGTACAGGATGAATTGTGGGAACTGGGCACCGGGAACAGCCATACCATATCTCACTTTATTGGCTACAATGATTAAGGTATGTGTGCAGAAGTGAAAAGATTCATTATAAACAAGTCATTTCTGTTGCAAAATGAATATACGAGGGATTTAATTGAAGTTGTTACCCAAATAAATTACTGACAAGTATGTGTGCATGAAAGAAAATGGCTAATATATCATTCCTAAATGCATGAACTGATGCAGCTGTTGCTATTTCTCTTCTCCCTCAATGACGCTGGAAGATGCTGAAGAAGCAATGTTGAAACTGTACTGCGAGAGATCAAACCTGAAAGATGGTCATACAGTACTTGATGTGGGATGTGGTTGGGGGTCGCTGGCATTATACATTGCCAAGAACTACACCAACTGCAGAGTTACAGGAATCTGCAATTCCACAACTCAAAAGGCCTACATTGAGGAGAAGTGCCGGTATGCTGCTTGATATCCCCTTGTTGGCTTTAAGGCCTTATGCATTGCCATGTGGCTCACAAAAATCTTATTAAGCAGATGAGACTTAGGTGGAAACGATATTGAGTTTGCGAATTAAATAAATATTGCATGATGGTCAAAATCACATTCTTCTCCTCTGTTGTCAGGGATCTTCAGCTGCAAAATATCAATATTATAGTTGCTGATATTAGCACGTTTGAAATGGAGGCTTCTTACGACAGAATATTTTCCATAGAAATGTTTGAGGTTAGGATTTGTGGGTAAATAATTAGTGCCAACGACACGTTTTCTTGTATTTTAGAGTCAGCTTTGACCTTGATGCAGCATATGAAGAACTACAAAGACCTTCTGAAGAAGATATCCCAATGGATGAAAGAGGATAGCCTTTTGTTTGTGCATTACTTCTGCCACAAAGCATTTGCCTACCACTTTGAGGTGAACTCAATACTACACTGTTAAACAACTTGACCATTATGATGTTATACTTGTGATATATATTAGTCAATGCATTAACAAGGCTAGTGAGTTTTCAACTCTTCATAGATATAATTCATTTACCTACTACTTGCTACTTCTTCATGAAGGACAAAAATGAAGATGACTGGATTACAAGATATTTCTTTACCGGAGGAACCATGGCTTCAGCAAATCTACTTCTTTATTTTCAAGTGAGTTTCCTATGCTTCTTGTGCCAGCTTTGTTATTATTAACAAATGGTATTTCTGAATCCCGTCAAATGTTGGCTTGTGTTATATGAAGGGAAAAAAACTGTTTCTCCTTAAAAGAAAAAACGGGAAAGAAAGAAAAGCCTGCTATACTTTTGTTTAACACCTTTATATGACGTCCAGAATCAGCTCACTTGTAACTAACAGTTTTCTTTGGTTATGTAGGATGATGTTACAGTCATCAACCATTGGCTGGTAAATGGGAAACACTACGCACAAACCAGGTAAGAATCAACTTGACTGCTCAATGATTTGCTTACAAAGCAAATTCGAACCCAGTTCTAAAAAAAAAATGAATTCATGTTGCAGTGAAGAATGGCTGAAAAGAATGGACCAGAGAATGACTTACATCAAGCCAATTATGCAATCAACGTATGGCAATGATTCAGCTACCAAGTGGACTGCCTATTGGAGAACATTCTTCATAGCTGTGGCGGAACTTTTCGGATACAATAACGGTGAAGAATGGATGGTTGCACACTTTCTTTTCAAAAAGAAATGAAATAAGCCATAACCTAATCTTTTAATTTGAGAATGGCTTCCAAACCTATTTGACTATTTGTCCTAAGCATCCAGAACAAAAACAAAAGCTGCCAATCGAAGTTGCACATCTCAATAATGTGTGCTTTATTAATTTATTTGGTTGTTTGACGTTATTTTTTCTTGGTTCTTAATCCTTTGCACTTAGTTCAAACTTTAAAATATGCACTTTGGTTCTTCTGTAATGTTATACTCTGTAACAAATATGGTAAAGCGCAAGGTAAGATGACCGTATGCATGCTTGCTCCATACTCAGTCTCCTTTCTTCCCCTCAAACTACAATTTTTTCTTGTTCTTGAAGCAAGAGGGCTCAAATGATGCGTCCATTTTCAATGAAGTATCAAGTACTTGTGGAACGCACACCGAAAAGCCAACTATTAAGTAGAAGAACCAAACACTTCAATCAGCCTCCCATAATTGTTAGTGTTTGATAAAATACAAATAAGAGAAAATTTAAGAAAATTACTTTGTGAAAAGTACGAGAACAAGTTCAAATACATAAGTGAAACATGCTTGTATTTAAGAAGAAAGTACAATCAATGAAATATAATAACACGAGAAAATCATAATTGAGATATAAAAAAAATGTCTAACACTCCTTTTAAGGTGAATATGGAGATTATGAAAGACCAACTTAAAAGTAGTAGGTTTGGAAAGTACTTGGATGGAGAACGTGAGAAATTAAAAATTGTGAGAAACTAAGAACCGTAAGAAATTGAGAACTTTGAGAAATGAAAAACCTTGAACAATGGAGAACCTTGAGAAATTCGAGAATCTTAGACAAATTGGAGAACCTAGAGAAATTGAGAGTCTTGAGAAATTGAAATTAAGAACAGTGAGAAATTGAGAACGGTGAGAAATTGACAATTGTGAGAAATTGAGAATCATGAGAAATTGAAAACCGTGAAAAATTGAGAACTGTGAAAAATTAAGAACCGTGAAAAATTGAGAACGGTAAGAAATTGAGAACCCTAAGAAATTGAGAACCATGAGAAATTAAGAACTTTGAGAAATTAACAATTGTGAGAAATTGAACACCGTGAGAAATTAAGAATCATGAGAAATTGAGAACTTCGAGAAAGTGAAAATGAGAATCTTGAGAAATTGAAGTTCAGAACTGTGAGAAATTAACATCAATGAAAAATTAACAACCATGAGAAATTGACAACCGTGTAAAATTGAGAATCATGAGAAATTAAAATTTAGAACCTTTAGAAATTGAAATTTAGAACCGCGAGAAATTAACAAGCGTAAGAAATTGAGAACCGTGTGCAATTGAGAATCGTGAGAAATTGAGAACCTTGAGAAATTCAAATTGAGAACCTTGAGAAATTGAAATAGAGAACCATGAGAAATTAACAACCGTGAGAAAATGATGACCCTCAGAAATTGAAATTGAGAACCTTGAAAAATTTAAATTGAGAACCATGAGAAATTGAGAACAATGAGAGATTGAGAATCGTGAGAAATTGAGAACTTTGAGAAATTAAAATTGAGAACCTTGAGAAATTTAAATTGAAGAAATTGATAACCGTGGGAAATTGAGAACAATGAGAAATTGAAATTTAGAACCTTGAGAAATTAACAATCGTGAGAAATTGAGAACCTTGAGAAATTGAAATTGAGAACCTTGAGAAACTGAAATTGATAACCGTGAGAA
>Ga0099822_1005123_pt1 | contig 17125 bp, 8 predicted proteins | sample CowpeawhiteBW_FD_76839 | JGI IMG/M metagenome (GOLD analysis project Ga0099822, IMG submission 76839) | Root nodule microbial communities of legume samples collected from California USA - Cow pea white BW | ecosystem: Host-associated > Plants > Roots > Nodule | place: USA: California | collected...
ATATATATATATATATATATATATATATATATATATATATATATATATATATATATCTTGTGTATAATATAATTTCTACATCTATTTGTTAGAGCTGTTTCATATTACTCTTATATCGTGCAGAGAGAAATACTTTATTACTAAATTTAAATTAAACATAAAATAGATTTTTATAGTAGTTTGAAGAAAAAAAATGCATTCAATTCTTTCTAAAAGTGTATGCTATTTATATTCGCCTCATACTAAAACATGCATTTTACTTTTAATATTTGTAATTATAATTTCCTTCTATAATGAGCGGTTTTTTTTTTATTTTGTCCATTGTCTTAGTTATGACGTACAATAACAACAAAAAAAAAAATATTATGATCAGTCCCAGAAACCTTTTCTTGTTCCAAATCTTCAAGGATGTGTTAAAAATTAATAATAGCAAATTAAACTAATAAAGAAAAATGCTTAAACTTATTACATTAAAATAAATCCTTTAGTCAAACATTGTAACTTCTTTTCTCAAAGATAATAGTACGAGTTTAACCGCTCAATTAAACAGTTCGGTTAACTAAACTAAACGAATTTCACGTAACTTCACAAATTTCTGAATAATTTTCAACACTTTTAAGAACTAAAAAACAGGCAATTATACTTTGAATTACAAATAATTCTAACTAAACATAAGTTTCAAAATAATTAATATAATAGTCAACAATTTTCAATAATATGACAATCAATAGAAAGAAAAATACACGGTGAAAAGTATTTACATCGTAATATTTTAAATTCTTCGAAACAAAATTATTTTATTGCAAGATTTGGAGGAAGATTTCAATTTCCAAATTAAACTCAGTTTCTGAAAGTTAATATTGCAAGCAAAACCAGGGGCATTAATTCTAGATAAACGAAATAAAGAAAGCATAGAAGCAGCACAATCAGCATACTAAAATAAGCAAAGAAAAGTTGATACATGACATCTACTATAATTTATTCACACTTACACATATCAATTGATTTGTTCAAAGCACGGCTGCGTACTTGCCTAAAAGATATACAAAGCCCAGCCATGCAGCTGATGGCCTAGATGGTAGGAAGAAAACTTTTCATACGTTAAAACTACGCTTACAGAAATAAGGACAGTGACTATTAAAATTACAAACCATATCTTACATTTACAAGCACTTCCAGCCAAAAAAATGAAAATAATGTAAATCGGAGTTCTGGAAAGAATGCCTACCACGTACCTTCATTTGTCCGCTTGTCAGGTTTCTTTCAATCTTCTATCGGTCCTCTCCCTTTCAATCTTTTATCGTTCCTCTCCCCCGTCCTTTCCAATTTTGGGGTTCATATGAGTTGTCTTGATTAGTATTTGGTTAGTTTGGTATGCAAGCATCCAACGTCAAATGGACGATTTGCATGATTTGAGAAAAATTGCAGTTAGATTAAATTTGTTCAACAACACTTGGAAAACCCCTGTCAAAACTATGGTCATGCAAAAATGGAAATCCCTTTGTTCAGCGATCAAGAGTCATGTGATTCTTGGTCCATCAAAATTACCCGCTGCTTACCACTCTCTGAGCGGAGACTATCTACCTTATTATATCCTATCTGCAATCAGATAACAAAGACAAAAATTCAGAATAAAGAAAACACGTGTACAGACTTTCAGACAAACAGAAGTCAAACAATTTCAAGATAGACAGGTGATTACCTCCACTGAACTGTCAGGAGAGAACCACTTCAATAGCACACCAAGATGCACTACGGCAGGAATAAGCTTGAAAAGTAGAGGAGTTGTCACCTGTAGAAATAGGCAAAGAAATTATAAATGGGACTATTTATTATTGCTTTATAGTTAATGATAGTTATAGTGTTGTGCCACTGAGACTTTAAATCATGGAAACTGGTTGCAATTTATGATCCTTAGATTTCAAGTTATTTACTGAGATACTTCGAATTTGTAGATGTAGCTTGGGGCAGCTTAGAAAAGTTAGACCGGAATTTGCCTAACTCAGTTTTTGTGTTCTTGGATAAAAGAACATTCGTTTTTTGTGCTATTAGTAAATTTGTGTACTGACAAAACCATTGTGTCAAAAGTATACGGCAAATCATATAGGAGTAGGGGACAAAAATTAATACAAAAGCTAATTTAAGGCTACTTTATCTTTCACCAAGACAGAATATTTAAATCCCAATGAGTCAAAAGTATACGGCAAAGGGAAAGGTAAGAGCTTCCATTCAGAATAAAGTTCGTTTAGATTTGGTTAATGAAAATTCATCATGGATCAAAGACAAAATAAAACTATGAAGACAAAGGGTCAGTTATAGAATCTAGTAACTGATATTCAAACAAAAGAAAACAATTTGATACCAGACTAAGAGCTGTGGTGCCAAGCAGCAGCAGATATAATTTACCCTGAAATTAATCAAATATTAGAGTCCATAATAGCCAGTGATAATTTCAAATTTAAGCTTCAATTTTCAAGTTACATCACCAAGTAGAAGCGAAAATGAATTGAGCTAGTCCCAGCTAAAGCTTGGCTAAATACGAAATTGAGCCTATTTTCTTGGCTCATCTACAGCTCATAACCAACTCAATATAGGGCTGTGTAAATTTAGGTGAATATTCTCAAATTTCTAACTTGATACGAATGATATTTTAATATATCTCAATAAAATATAATTGTCAAACCAAGAATAAAATTAAATGCTAAGGTTTATTAAATTAAGTATAATAATAATTTTAATATTATTTAAAATGTGTTAGTATGCTTATAGATCAAGTTGGCTTTTCACCTAATGAATCAAAAAAGTGAAAGCTTAAGCTAGGTTCATTTGCCAAAATTTTCAACTAAGTAGTTAAATCGAGATACAAGCAAGTTCAAGAATAGCTTGACTTGACTCACTTCTAGTTCCAGCCCTATCCCCAAGTCTAAGCTCTACCATTTCAGCTATATAACTGCCATTTTTATCCTATGGCCAACTTTAGAAATCTTTAAAAACAATTGAACTTAATTATACCATATTTAGATAAATCCTTTGTCACTAACCTCAACTAGATGAAGGTTTGAAGCACGACTCAGAAGAACAAAAGCAAATTCTCCTATCTGTGCCATCGACATTCCAACCTACAGAACATTCATGATTTCATGTATTTAAATCAGTGAGAGGGGGGGAAAGAACTGTATCTAACCTACAAATTCTGAAACGAAGCTTACAAGTATTGAGGTCTTGTTGTTGTAACCAAATCCTTTCACGACAGATGAAATTATGATTGTTTTTATAACAATCACCAATATTACAGATGCTACCAAAATATCAACATGGTTCCAAAGAAAATGAACATGAATCAGCATTCCAATGCTGGCAAGGAAAAGAGCAGCAAAAAGATTGCGAATAGGTTCAATCTGAAAAGTAAAAAAACAAGAGGTCAAACTTCTTCCGTATCTTACCACCAAATATTACAGACATCTAGTTCAGAGTATAGGTTCATGAAATAATAGGCAAATTTGTCAATGAAATCAGATTGTTGAGAAGGAAATTATACAAAAAATGCCATGTACGTAATGACAAGCATTTTCCAGTTTGTATGTAGCCTTACTTGCTCTAGTGTATGTTGAGCCAGATCAGTGGTTGCAATCATCACTCCGGCAGCAAAGGAACCTAATTCTAGACTTAATCCCAGCTTATCGCTACACTGCAAATATAAAAAGTAATGAGATTCAAGAGATTATGCGTAAGTAACAGTAAGTTGATTAATCAACAGAACAAGCATATATTATCTGAGAAGTTGGAGTCCTTTAAATGCAAAAGCAAGAAAAGAAAAAACACAACCGAACACTCAAAATCATGATGAATATGAAAGTTTCTGCTGAGACAAACAAGGTAAAATTTCCCTCTACTTTGGCAAATGACCATTTCATCAGTTTCTTACTAAATTTATTTCCTACATATAAAGATTCCTTTTAGCTGATCTGATTCCAAGGATTAAACAAGGCAAATATATCCTTTCCTGTGGTTCAAAAAATTAAGCATGTAGAAAACGGACGTTCTATATAAATAATAAATCCTTACAGCCATTAATGGAAAATCAATGTGATTCTTAATTTGTACAAGCTAAAAAAGAATCTCTAATAATACAATTATTAGGCAAATTCTATCGATCACATAAATGTAAATAATAATAACGAATCCATGACTAACATATACATTTTTCTGCCTATTATAAAAACACTTGCGAAACAAAGCATTTCAAATAGAAACACAAATTTGGAAGAGAACAAACCCAGGCTACTAGCAAGCAGAATGCAACAGACGCCAATTGATAGAGTTCATTTGTCTGCACAAACAACGTTAGCAATTATCATTGAACCACTAAGACAATGAAACAAAAGTGTATATCTAATTAGCCATAAGATGGAAATAAATAGTTAAACAAAATTACAAATTGAATTTCACATATTCTTCCTGCCAATATTGTTGAGAAGGAAAAAAAGTAATCACTTCCACAAGTAAGATTTTATTATTAAAGAGGGATAGTAGTATGAACCTGTGATGAGAGGCTTATCATCAGTTTAAGTAACCATGGAAGGCAAGTGCGAGACAATATAGTCAGAACAGAGAGGAAAGCAATCAAAGTCACCAACCTGGATTAGGAAAGGTGTATAATGTTATGCTTATGCTTGATAAAGCTGTAGTAGGTTGGAGACTATATAAAATCTTGCACTGAATGCAGAACAGACAAAGTGCAAAGCTGAAAAAACTAATTAAACAGCATTAGGATATATTTATGGAAAAATGACAAGACATAAGTGAAAGTGTGTATAGTGCCCAAAAGTGTGTTATTGGAGATCGAATGGGAAGGACTCGATTAAAACCCAAATTAATCGGTGCTAACCACGTTTTACGGTAGATGGGTTAGAAATAAACTGTTAAACCATATCTATGATCCACTAAAATTGTATTAAAACATCCCTTTTAATGCAAAAAACATTAAACTCAACAACGAAGCATTTCTGATGGATGAATGTCCAACCAATCAATTTAAAGTATATTATGTTTTAGTTATCAAAAAGTACTTCTAAAATAAAGTTCAATATTTATGCACATTCGTGAGCCAAAATACAGATTTCAACACTCTTCCCTTAAATAGTTATGCTCAATTAATGAACTCTAGACTACTAGATCCAATAGTATATCCAATAACAAATGGTATTCTAAACCAACCAATCCATCAATTTTATACTTTTATAATAGGATGGATTGGTCAGATTTATACATGGATCTATTGGATGATATGGTTAGAAGCTAAATGAGTTAAATTTTCACCCTTACCATGTTTGTGGAAATAACTAACTGACGATATGGACATAAGCAAAGACATAACTAGGGACCAAATTATTCGGATAGAGAGGGGAGGGACCAGAAGTGAATATAGAGGGAATATTGGGAGAGATCAAGCACTCTCAAATAGAATAGGTTATATTGTTAACTGCATTTTCTCACCCAACGATACTTTGTATAACAGAGGATTAGTATCAGTTCTGTTTGAAGATATCATATAGTTTATATTCATCTTTATTGTGTATGTCCCTAATGTAGAACCTGTCACTATTAAATATGTAGAATCTTCATGCCGTTTACTAATTTTAAAAATGGCACAGCCTAAATTAGACAATGGGAAGCAGCCTTAATTGAGGTCTGCGGTAACTTGCCTTAATTGCAGTCTCTTTTGTGGCTGCTATACTTGCAGACACAAGGGTGGTGTTCAATCCCAAACCAACTAGATATATATGACTTAAATATAACTTATTTGGGCAATATTTGCCTTACAAACTGGTTTTGAGATTCGTGTTAAGTCCTAAAGTCCAAATTCTAAATGAAATCAGAGTCTACATTAGATCCATTGTTTGGACAAACAACCTGCATAGTTGTCAAACTCAAGACCCATAACTTTAGGTATGAAGAGATATGTTGGAAAGCAACCTCTTTCGAGGCTGCCCTTAATCAGAACCTCAGGAGTGGTGTTTCGTTCCACCTTGATTAGAGATATAGCTTAAATAAAGTCTCTTAAACTTTAGTTGAGCTGAGTTAGTCCCTAAGCCAAATTATAAGAGTAACATTTTCTTGCTTTAGATGATTTATTAATTTTCTATAACTTTATTGTTTGACTGATGCAGTAATACATTAATACATACTCCCCTCTGTCCTTCTCTAGAACATCAACTTGTGGTTTTTCTAGTTTGAGGACACTTCCACACGTAATTTTACTCTTTTCCTTTATTTTCTTTTTTTAGATTTTCCAAATTTAATATTATTTTAATGACTCAAACTACACAACATACACTTCAGAAACTAAGCAATAAGCTCAAGTGGAGATAATTTAAGTATAAATTTTATGAAAAACTTCCTCCTTCAGATTCTATTTATAAGACCCAATTAACCGACTCACTAGATTATGGAAATTAGTTAATTTAGTAGTAGAATTAAATTGTCTTATTGATATATTTTTACAGAATTAGCCCTAACAATAATGAGACATACTCTTATTTTTTGAAATAGTTTTATTAGTGTTAGCTCTTTTAATTTCTCTAATCATTAATATAGAACTTAGAAAAATGACAAATAATTAAGCTTATTGTATTGAAAAAATTAATGCAGGAAACTTTCTAGATTAATCATTATAAAAAGGACAAAGTCACACATCTAATTTGGTTATTATTAAAACGGAGTAGAGGGGGCATTTAGTAATCACGTCATTTCAAAAGACAAAAATGCATTTTCATAATGAGAAGAAAAAACTACCAAAGATGGACACTTAATGGAAATATCAGTTCAATCCAAAAACTCCAGATTGTCTACACTTACAGCTTGGTCATTGATAACACTCCTTGAAAAACACCTGAGGTGCCACCCAGAACTGGAAGCAATGCAAAGAGCAATCCAACAGCACAATCCTTTAAGAAAAATAACAATAGTGACATTTACGGTCCTTATGAGTAAAATAGTGAGCAAAGAATAATTCAGGGACACGACAAAGCAAAGGAAAAGTTAATTCACAAGCAACCAGTGACTAAGTACCTGTAAAATAAGGGTCCCAATTGTGACTTGTCCATGAAGAGCATTAGTGGTATTCTTTTCCATCAAAAACTTCAAGACCTAAACCAAAAAACAGTGGATAAGAAACCAAAAACTACTTACACAATGAGAAGTTCAAAAGGATATGTTTCAAAATTAGATTAGAAGGAATCAGATTGGTTGTATTGATATACCACTGCTGTTGAAGACATGGAAAGGAAAGCACCAACAAAAACCCCTTCTGAAGCTTTACCACCACATAGCTGCAAAATAGCATTCAATCAGAGAAGCATTCAGAATGCCATATGCCAAAAAAGATAATTAAACTAAAACGCTTCTAGCCCATAAACATTCACTGAAACTGCATTACAAAATAACTAAATTATAAAAAGAGATAATAAAGACACAAGATGAACACAACTTCCCTTTTGACTAAATTAGTATGTTCATTATCTACTTCTGTATAATGCTGCTACTGTTTTTCCATCTATGTCACCAGCAATTGAAGTCAAATTATATAACTATAGTTTACTAGCATCAAATATTATGGATTCTGTAAAATTTGGAAGGGAACACATCCCCAATGAAAGATAAGGAAATTCAGGACAGTTGAGACAAATTAGATTATAGAAACTGATACTTGATTAGTATACCCATGAATTATTTCCACTATTCAAGTACATGGCAGCAGTTTCAACCCACCAAATTTCTCATTCCTGATGAATTCAAGTGGAATTTGATTTTTCCAAAATCTATTTATTAAAGGAGAAACGCAATTTTCAACCAACATGTATACTATGTTTAAGATTAACTTATGAAGCATACATTTAGTTTGAAAATCAGTATTTTTTTGTATTTAAAAGAGACGAGCTACATTTAAAAATTAATAGACAAGGTAGCAAAAATGCCATATGAATCTTGGGTAAGATGCATATGTCCATAAAGGATAACTAGAGGAACCACGGGTTACTTGTTTTGTTAGGGATTTGCTTTCCCCATTAATCTATACAATGATACACGAGAATAACAACAAACAAGATTTCAGATATTGGGTGAATCACATTTATAAAACATACCGATACAGTAAGTCCACACATGCACATAAATAGAAAAATCTGAAGTAGACCTCCAAGAACAGCAACAGCTCGAACAACTCGAAGCTGCAATCACATAGGAAAAAGCATGGTATTCAGAGCTAATTAAAACATAAACAGAAATAAGATAGAGAAAATATAAGCAGACAGAAAACAAGCCAACCTTTGTTGTGGAGAACTCGAGGCCCAATGCAAACAGAAGAAATATCACACCAAACTGTGCCACTGTTTCCACCTACATATTTGAACACAGTTTCTTTTATTAAATACTTCAATAGTTTTCTATTTAACTAGAATTTTCTTTGTACATTTGTATTTTCCTTTGATTAATTTTTTCCATATTCAATTAGGGATTAGGACTGTATACTGCATACGCTGTACATCTGTATCATAACAAATTAAAATAGTATCCAAAAGTACTTTATACAAGGACACAACCAACTTGAAAAGATGAACTGCATCATGGATGCCCCATGAGGAAGGAAGTTCAGTAGATCACTTTTGATAAGGTTTGAGACCATCAACTTAATGCCAGAGTTGTAGATGGCTTGACAAGATGATAGTGCAGAAGTTAATATCACAAATTATGTGATTCTAAGACACAAAAAACAAGAGGGTGACTCAAACTTTACATGATGAAGACAGTCCTCGGGATAAGGAGTATGAATTGCATCTTAGATGCCCCCTAATGAAGAAAGTTCATTGCATTCAGACAATCAACTTGATGCTAATAAGTTGTAGATAGCTTCACAAAAATGACAGGGTAAAAGTTAACTATATACAAATTATTTCTGATTCTACAAGACACAAATAACAAGAGGACATTCCTTGGGACAATGAGGGGATAACAACAAAGCTTTTTAAAATACAATGGTTTAACGTCATCATTGGAAAGGAAAAGACCATATAGGGTGATAACCACATATTACTAAAATTAAAGGATCCTATAATACTAACCACATTAGACGCAAGCCGAGAAAGTAATACTAATATGCTGATAGTTAAGTTGGCCAATCAGAGTAATGTTTAATTTTAGTTGGGGTAATTGAGTAATTCTAGCATTCTGCAACATTAATTTTCACTGTAAAGTACAAGGCATAACTTTCCCACTATATACATGTGTTATTCGTTTTAACACCTTCATCATTTGACTTGAAAAAAATGAAAAGAGAAAACATATTTTAATTTAAGGAGCTTGTATTAGTCTCTCTTAGGTTCTCATATTTACGTAGAATAATCTAAGGCACGATGAAAGAGAGAAACATTTAGAAAACAAGTAAAGGCAACTCGAGAACCACAGGTATAGAAAGGTACAACTCAAATCACTTTTCCATAAAGCCTATTCTAGCATTCCCCCCTCGAGTTAGAGCATAAAAATTGAATGCACCAAGCTTGAAAGAAATAAATTTAATTTGAGACCCTCTCAAGGATTTTATTAACACTTCTGCAAGTTGATCATTAGATCTGATATACATTGTACAAAATTCCTTAGACAACAACTTTTCTTGTGAATAAAATGATATATTTCTATGTGTTTGGTCCTCTCATGGAACATAGGAATGGAAGCACATTGGAAAATTTCTTGATTATTACAATACATCTTCATTTGCTGATTCACAATTATAGTTCTCTAAGGAATTTTACCCACACAAGTTCACAAGTGAGAGACATCATTGCCCCATATTCAACTTCAGCATAAGCTAACTAAAAACAACTGTGAAAGACAACTCAACTCTAGTAATAGCAAGATAAATAAGTTTTCCAACAAATCTTTTATATCTTTCTAGGACAAAGCAAAATTCACCATATTCTTCTATTAATTTCTAATTGGGCCCATAGAACTATCTACTGGTTTGTCATTAGTCATATATCATTTGAGAAATTACAATACCTTCCTTTGATTGGGCTACTTCAATGCTAAAAAAACACGAGACATCCCAAATCCTCAGTCTAAAAATGATTACACAAAAGTTCCTTTAGCTTAAAATTTCTAGGAGTATCTTGCAATGACTATATCATCAACATACATTATTAAGTAAACACATTTTAAAGGGAGGTATCACATTAAAAAATCGAATAATCTTCCTCACTGCATTTCAACACAAAGGTTTGAACAACATGGCTAAATTTTCCAAATCAAGCACATGAAGATTGTTTGAGAAATGGCTTGGCCCCTAAATATCAAAATGAATGATAAAAAAACAAGATTACATCTTGATTCAAATTGCTTAGGAAAATATCTAACATGTTTTCCCAATTAACATGATTCACATTCTAAGGCTTAAAGTTCTAGTAAGTTGAGGAACCATTTTCCTGAATTTTGACAAGTGAGGATCATGCAAAAGCTTAGGAAATGGGAATGCAAAACAAGACACAATTGATGTAGTTCCAAAGAAGTGTGAGCCTCTAAATGCATATCCTTCATCAATCAGTTGAAGGGATATGGGAAAAGGAGAACAAATTTTAAGGAGAAAGGGAAACTTGACCAACTCCTTGAGAAGTAAATTTAAATCCATTGAATAATGTAATGAAATGAGGACTTTTAGGGAAAGGGTAAATAACAAAGAGGTAATGGTAGAAATAACACCTAATTCAATTATCTATGGACTTTTAACCTTCCACTAATTGTGAAATGCAAGTTGTTGACAAATTGGGCTTCGTAGATGATTGTGCTAGGTTGTTGGATTTCAACCTCAAATGTTCTTAATATTCCTCATGAAAATAATTTGGTTCAACAATCTCTGATTCTGAGATAATGGTTGTCTAGTTAGTAAAGTCATGGAAAGAGTAGTAGTTTTCTTGGGTATGGGCATGGCTCATTCTCTTACTATACATGCACAGAGGACGTCCTCTACCACCACATCCTTCTCTAATGTCAGGGCCTCTTCTTCCACATGTAGATACCATAACAAAGAAGTCTACGTGGATTCTTGAAATTTTCTTGAAATTGAGCATGATGAAGTCGGTTTGTTAAGCTTTCCATGATTGGAACTTTTTGAACTGTTAATCTTATTCCTAATATGATCAATATCTGGATTGATGATTGCAAGAAGGATCATCACCATATATTATTTGTTCAGCTTCTTAATTTCCTCTAAAGTATAAGCTTCTAAGAACATCTTCAATTCTTTGAACAACTGATTGACCTTCAACCATAAAAGACATCATATCAGGATTTGTCTATATAAGAGATGCAATTTGTGGGCAGAATCTGAATTCCATTTGCAAACAAATTTTGGGCCTTCCAAAAGCATATGAATGTTTTGAAAGTTTTGGGTTCCCAGTTTATTGGGTCTCATAAATTGTCACAACAAAGCATAGAGTTGAAAGTCCAACTTTTGCTATTGTGTAGTATTTTATGATGAGATCTTTTTAACAACTTTTTCCAAGTGATCTCAAACCCTAGTCGAAGAAACCAAATCTCAAAAGATGTTATACATGTAACTTATTCCATTAAGCCTTTTTCACGTAATGGTGGGAAAACCTGAAAAATAGTGTTGGCCCAAAAACCATTTTTGACCAAAAAAGATGGGTAAAACAGAAATTCTACAAAGAGAAAAGGGGAGGCAAACAACCAACCCACGGGCTGGAATGGGACATACAAAGGACGGCAAACCCAATCATAGCAGTGCAGCGTCACTTCAGTGGCTGGAAGTTGTTGCATGGGCAACACACACAGGTCAGGGATGATGGTGTGTAAGGTAGTCTCTGCCTTGGCCCAACAAAATTGGTTGTCAATCAAAGAGGTACCTATTTTAAGTCTATTCTAACAATTCAATTCAGGCTTGCACATACCATATAAAAAAAGTATACGAGAACACTCAACTGAGCCAAAAATATAACATAAAAAAGAACAGACAATATTTTGAGATAAAAGACATCAATTAATGTTTCCAGATACCTGCACCATTTCACTGATGAAGTTAAAGCCGCCAGGACCAACTATGGAGCCAGCTAGAAGATATCCGGTTATCACCTGCCAATCAGTACTGAGTTACTGTTAGAGTTAACAGAAATTATACTACAGTAGACCCTGTGTATGCATTTGTCAAGAATGAAGTTAGAATAAGGATGTTCAGACCGGTTGTCCAGCAAAAGCAAATGCAACGCCCCCACAAGTTGCTGAAACAATAGCAACTACCAGGTCTGAAATCAATCTATATGGCAATAATAAAAGCTTTCGTAAGTAATAAAATCCATTTTAAGCCAAAAAGAACATGAGCAAAATATACTTACCGTAAATCTAGCTGGAGCACCGGATACTTGGATTTAAAGTTAGAAATGATAAAGACATTATCCTGAAAGAAGATGCATAATTTATACACTTCAAATTGGCAAAAGTCAATGTAATGTTAAAAACAATAACAAACCCAAAATTGAGCTGTCCCACCTTCCGATCTATCAACATTGGGGTATCCTCACCTCTATTGAATACATGATGTAGTTGAAATGACCTGTAAGTTTAGAAAAACACACTATAACAAAATCATGCATTAAAGACACCACATTGTCCAACAAACGAAGTAACAAATTAAGTACTTTTCATCTTTTGTGTCATTCTTGTTTGGTGTGACTCGTGCCACAGTTTCCAGAACAGCCTGATCCACAAACAAGGAAAGTGTAACTCAGTATATCATGACACTAAGCGAAGGCATAATACACTGGTACCACGGATGCATATTGGTAGAACAAGAAAGGTAGATTCACACTAACTAAAGCTACAAGTCTATAAACTCAAACCATATAACCAAAAGAAAGGGGCAACTCAATGGTTTCGTTCAAATTTAATAAATTTACTGCATTAACTACATATTAAAAGAGTGAATCTAGCTGAGACAGGATAACAAGAGAAACATGTGTGAGTGGCAGCACACAACAAAAGGCAGTATACGTAATGATTCTAAGGAAAAGTGATTAGCATTTTACCGATTGAGGAAAAGATGACAAAAGCCAGTTAATAACAGACGAGGCACCAAATTGAAGGGCAACTTGCATGATATTTAGTAATATCTCTAACACTTCAGTTTGCTACTGAGTCAAATGACAGCGGCATGTGATCCATCATGTAACTGACTTCACTTGCTAAAATAAGCCACTCTCGTTGTTGGCAAATTATTATTATTGTTATTAATCAATTATAATTATGATTGCTACATCCTTAATATGACCAACCAGCGACTAGTCTTAAATTAAACACTATATCACTGCTCAAGGAAAAATACTAACCTGTTGTTCTGCTACACTGTTGTTGAAACTTCCCGGATCAGCTGCTGCAAACACGAAGAGGCAAAAGAAAAATAAACTAAGCATTAAATCAGCTTCTGAAATTCTTCAATTCTAAATCCTAGTAGTGAAAAAACAAAATTCAAACACAGGTAAAAGCACTAACGAATCTCTAAAACAAGAGCCAAAAAAAAAAAAAGAATTAAAATCATGAAATGCGGCAACACGGTCGACGTGACTTGAATTTGTATGAATCTGGCACTTAACAAGGGTTTATGTCCATAGATCAGGAACCAAAACCCTACGAATGCGCGTGTACAGTAAACCAAAACACAAATTCAGTGTCTCAGTAGCGGAAACGAAAGAATGAAAAGTGGATAAAAAAAATCGAACGAAGAGAGCAGAAAAGTCTAAAATCTAGAATCCAGAACCTTCGTTCTGGTCGTTCTCGGTGAACTCGTGCTCCAGCGCGCGATCAATCATGTCGGCAAAGCTTCCTTCGCGAGGTCGTGAGAGAGAGACGTTGGACTCGGTCGCGTTGGCGAGTTCGATCTGATCCGACTCGGTAGGCCGAATAGCAAGTGAGGAGTGAGGAAGCAGAAGGAGCGAGTGGAGAATAACGAGCAGAACAGGCACCAGCAGCACGAAGTGACTGTCGCCACAGCACGGGGACGAAGACAGTGATCTTCTCAACAACATTGCTCCGCCGGCACACGTTAGCAGGTGGCGGTGCGAGTTCGGAGGCGGCGACGACCGTTGGCCACGGAGAGTGACGGTGGCGAAAGAGTTGAGAAGTGTGAGAAAAACTGGACCAAGGAAGACGGAGTGAACGAGTTTGAAGTGGTGATTGGTGAAGAGTCAAGTTGCAGTGTTCATTAATTATTTTTATTGTAATCAATTATTATTGCTATTAATAATTAATTAATTAGTATGTTTTGAATGTGGTTTTGACGGTGGTAGCCTTCTGTCTCTTTCTTTTTCTAAAATTTTCTTTTTTTGCGCAATTCTTTGCCGGTAACTTCTTTCTTTATTTAACTTATCTCTGAAAGGAGAAAGAAAATAATTTACACTATAAACTGTAATGCTACTATTATTATTTCTTTTAAATAAAATTGTTAAGATTAATATAATTAAAGTATTATAAGTACTTTTTTTTTACTTATATTCTTATTTTATGATAGATAAAATTTGTATTAATTTCATCAAATAAATCAAATTTGCTTATTATAAAAAAACCAAAATGGGAATTCATTCAATGATAAAGTATAATAAAAATGATGCTAATATTTGTTTTTGCTTATTATGAAGTCATTTTACGATGGTAGTATAAAGAAAGTAAATAGTAAATAAAAAAATAAAAAAGTAAAAATCTAATATAACAATTTAATCCCAATAAAGAAAGGATCAGGTAGATATTTGATTGGGTACTTTATAAATGTATTAAATGAAGTTTTACGATGTTAATACATCACTGTCAATTTTGCACATCTTTGCCTGCTTTATACATGTAAATATTTCCGTTTATAGTTTGTAATATAAAGAATTAAAGAAAAGACATAATTTCATGATTTTATTATAATAGAAATAATTAATTTTAAAAGAAATCAAAACCCAATCCAGTAACTTAATCCAAGGAAGAAAAAATAATTAGTTAATTTTTTTTAAAATATTGCGAACAAGTATTTTACCAATTAGAGATATAAATAATCTAAAGTAAAACAATATTATCAGCAAAAACGATAGATGTTTTTGTCATTCAATAGACGTTTCCATAACTAACTTTTTGTTCATGAAATAGTGATGGCAACTATCATAATTGAACAAAAAATCAAAGGTTATTTTAAAAGTAAAAGAAAATGAGAAATATTTTTCAAATTAAAAATATTAGTTAACAAGTCAAATCACTTGTAATGACAATTTTAGGTTATTTTTGAAATTTTAATTCAAATCACTTTACCATTTTACTCTTTATACTTATCAAAAGGCTTAAAAATCAAATAAAACATTAATAAGGTCTAACTTCAATTTTAGGCTTCAATTTGTTGGTGTGTTTTATGCATCAAATAAGCATTAACAATTGTTTGAGAAAAAATAGTTAATCACTTAATGACATTGACTTAACAACCACTTAAATATGAATGATTCTATTTAATGATGGTCATAGTTACGAAATTAATGAAGTAAAAGTTCTTACTAAGTTTGTAATAAAAAGGCATCGAAACTATCCACCATTAGTACAATATACTTATAGTATAATTATGAATATTAATAAAAGCAATTAATTCAATTTATTTACTTTTTTTAATACCATCAGTGCATTAAATTTAATTTCCATTAATAATGACTTTGACCAAAATAAATTTACTATTTATTAATAAGAAACATACCTGATATTGAGAACAGGACGAGGAGTTGTCCGTTTTACTAAACCACTTTTGACATTTATTAACATTTACTGTTTTATTTGACTATTTAAAAAATAAAAACATAATTTTGTAATTTAAATAAAATAGTCATGTAAATTGTAGAAAAATATATACGATATAGTATTATTTTATTATTCTTTGCTACCGGTTCCGTCATCATTTACAAAAAATAATAAGGTACAAATTAAGAAAATCAATTAATTATATTAAAATATATTAATCTCTTAATATATTTCTTTGAGATGTCCTTATTGTAAAATAAAAAAACATATGTTATAATGCTTTCTTAATAAGAAATTGTACACCGATTAAAGTTATGATATTTTAAAATATATGTCACAAATTTAATGTTATTGAAATTTACTTATATATGAATTTAAAATATATCAACTTTAATTACTGTACTTTTTTTTTATTAAAGTGTTATAACATATACTTTTCATTTTACATTAAGGAATTTCAGAAAATACATTAACAGATTAATAAATATTTTTGTACTTAATTAATTTTCTTAATTTCCGCATTTTTATTTTCTTCGTACAAAAGGACGATGAAAACATCAGAAAAAAATAATAAAATAACAATATGTGGTATAATTATTTTTTTACAATTTATATGATTTTTATTTAAATTAAAAAAAGTTATATTTTTTTTTCTAAAATAGTCAAATCAGATAATAAATGTTAACAAAGGTCAAAATGTATTCTTTATTCGTATTATTTTTCGTTTCAGTAATAAATAACGTGCGGACTAGTTTTCGATAATATTTTACTTAAAATAATAAAGTTTAATTATGTTTTGGATCTTTATTTTGGAGTCAAAATTTAAAATGGTATCAAACTTTTAAAAGTTTTAAATTGTTATTTTTTTTGTTAAAACACCCTTTTTGTTAAGTATGGCTAGACGATGTTAAATAGAGTGATACGTGTCAGTTCTTCGATTTTTTGAATTTTTTATTTTTTATTTTTATTTTTGTTGATTTTTTTTTTGAATTTTTTTAAGAAATCAAAAAATTGTCACGTGTCAAGCTGTCATCGTGCCACGTGACAGTGACAGAGTGATGTGGCAGTGACAGTGACAAGTGTCAGTATTATGTCAGATGTCATTTCCTTAATCTCAATTTGGTCCCTATATTCTAATTATTGTCTCAATTTAGTCCTTATTTTTGTAAAAATAATTCAATTTCGTCCATCTCCAAATTAAAACAAAAATTAATTTTATATAAATGTTATACAAATATTTTTATTAAATTTGATATTTTTATTCAAATTGATATTTTTATTATATATTTTTAACATAACTAAGTTTATTTAA
>Ga0099822_1005125_pt1 | contig 17123 bp, 7 predicted proteins | sample CowpeawhiteBW_FD_76839 | JGI IMG/M metagenome (GOLD analysis project Ga0099822, IMG submission 76839) | Root nodule microbial communities of legume samples collected from California USA - Cow pea white BW | ecosystem: Host-associated > Plants > Roots > Nodule | place: USA: California | collected...
ATATATATATATATATATATATATATATATATATATATATTAAACGATGAATTGTTTAGAATTTCAGAATCCCAAATCCTGACAACTCTAAAGCTGTGAGCAATATCTCATATATGAACATTATGCAAAACCCTAAAACAAGAGAGAATATGAGAAAACACCAACTTTAAGGACACTGCCGCTAGATAACCTCGGAGCCTTGACAACACACCTCAGAACGCATTTAAGAACGTTACACAAAAAATCAATCGGTGAGAATAAGAAAAAAATGTTATAAATGGCATCAAAATAACATTAATGCGAGTGAAAATGAAACAAAAACCACCTTGGACTTCGTTGTCGTCGTTGTCACTGTTGTTTGGTGACCTCAGTTGAAGCTCACATGAATAGAAGAGTTAAAAGAAAATGAGGCTTGCACTATTTATTCTACTTTTTAAAAACATTTTAACATCAAACTCAACAAATTACAAACGTTAAATTATAATTTGACATCAGAACTAGGATGGACCGACGTCTTTGAAATTGACATCAATGATAGGTGGATCGACATCAAATTTAATAAATTATTTATAAAAATGTCATCAGATATTATTTTTTATGTTGATGTTAAAAATCCTTTTTGCACTCGTGGAACCTCATTTCTTTTTGCAAGGATTTGTTTTTCTTATACAGGTGGCTTAAGAAGAATTTAAATTATTCATGTTTAATAGTCATCACTAATTAGAGCTTTTTGAGATGATGATGATTTTCTGTTAACATTTCTTACTTGTAGTTTGATAAGGTGGTTGAAACGGACTCATTTATATATGTATCATGGACAATACAAAATAGCTTTCTACATTGTAAGTGAGAATCTGTTCCCATTATCTACTACCTTCATTTCTTTTATTTTTTTCAAATCTAAGTGAAAGTCTCTTTCCGCTATTGTTATTTTACTTTCTATTTTCTCTTTTTGTTATCATATAACTTTTTTTGGTTTTTTAGTTTTAGTATTAGTGTTATTTGTTATGATTTTTAAATTAATTAAAAATAAAATAAAAAGGTGATATACGTATCAAAATGAAGAATATATATATATATTCAAATGTAAAAAAATCATATTATTTTTTCTTTTTTAGATAAATTATCTATAATGTATACCATATATAATGAATTCCTTAATTTAGTGTAAACAAATTGTTTGTCTACCGCGATATTTTTAAATTACAATATAAAATTTACTAAAGCATACCAAATAAAAAAAATATTAAACTACAATAGAAAAGAAAAGGATAACTAACTGTTAATAGCAAGAAAGTTCTTGAAGAAAAACTAAACTACTTACATTTTAGGAATAAACACAATTAAACTATTTAATTGTTTACTCCAACATAACTTCAATACCATATACAACAAATAATATATTTAATTATTTTACTACTATACAACAAACGAAATCATACCGTATCTACCGACAATCGTGTATGTGTGGCTAATAACATATAATAAGATTTTCTTGTTTGTTGTGATTTTTTATTATTACTCTTAAATATAATTATTTCTTCCACATATAAGACCCATAATTGCTATCTTGTCGTAATCCTCTATTCATCCTTTTTTTTTCTTTAATATCGCACATGTCAAATAAACACATAAATCAAATTAAATATATTTTAAAATTTATTTCTTTAAAAAAATTTAATTATAATATTTGATGATAACTTTGGTTATCTTTTAGGTTTTCTTAAGAATACAAATAAACATGACACGGCGTCCGTTTTTTTCTAGTTGTTAATATAATTTAAAAATATATTTAAATTTTTAAAAAACAAAATTAATATGCAAACCTGAAGTAGAGGTTTTAAGACAAAGAAAACATAATTAAAATATTTTTAATTAAATGTGTGATTTAACTCAAATTGTTATAAACTTTTTATGCTGTTTATATGATGAAACAATAATACAGAATAAAGCGGAAATAAATTGTCTCTATCCAGAGACAATCACATGGATGGGTAGTTGGCATTGTAATGATCTTTAGAATCTCTAACAGATTCAGTTTTTCTCCACGATTCTCTCCACGTGATCAGTTATAATTGGTCACTTTCACCATTGCGAGAATCTGTCACCGTTCAAAATAAACACACAAAAAAAAAATGAAAAAAAAATCAAAACTTAATTAACTTTTTTAATTTCTTAATTATTAATTGCATTACCTAATATACATGGTGTAAGATCGTAAAATTTCTTATATTTTGGGTCGTTGAGTTCTTTGGCTGCAAGCTTTCTTGGTTTCACACCATATTTTTTTTCATATCACTTCGCCATTGTCATTATATATAAAGACGTAAAGATTAGTGGTGTTCATATACAACCATATTCTTGGACAAGTTCTGATTTCTTCTTCTGCTTCTAGGGTCAGTTCTCAAATCTCAAGTTTTACTCTTTTCTTGTTTTCTTTTCTTCTTTATTTGGGCTTTTGATTTTTTACTTTGGTCTTTCTGCATTTGGGTTTTGAGGATTTTGTTATTTTTTTTATGCAATATTTTCTGCTTAGATTTCTCAGTGTTGGGCTTGACTTTCTTCGGCAACCTTATCTGCTTTCAAGGTGAGTTCATGATTCATCATTTTGGGGTTTTACTTCTGATTATTCTGAATCGGTTTTCATTCTTTGAGTTTATTGGGTTCTTCCTTGGTTGCATGTCTCAGCTTTGATCACTGCATCGAATTTTCCCTGCCGAAGCTTGCTCTGTTTGGAAGCTCCGAAATATCTCTGTTTATCTGGTAAGATCCTGTAATCCGATTCCGCTGTGCATCCCAAATGGGTTTTGGGTTTTTCTTAGATCTGATTATTTTTTTACCGTGAAAGGGTTCTTGAATCCTTTTTGCGTGTTCTTCATGTTTCTACCAGTCAACTTTCTTTGACTTCTCTGTTTCTTGGATGCATTTTAAAACCCTAATTCAATACGAAATGGGTGAACTTTCAAGCCAGATCATCACTTGTGATGTTTTCTTCCAACTGGGTCAGCACGGGTTTCTGCTTTCTCCATGTGTTTTTGCATTTCTTGCATGAAGTGAAAAACTTGGGTGAATTTCTAAATCCCCATTTCAACAATTTTTTTTCGTAGAAGTAATTTTCTTTCAGGCAGGATAATCAATTGGATCGTTGAGGCCTTCTGCTTGTGTTTTTTTATTATATGGGATGGAAGAACTTTCCAAATCCCCAATTCTTGATAATTTTTACCTAAAACATTCGACTTTCACCCAGGATAATCAATTATAAAATGCTTTATCCCAATTGGGTTATAGAGGTTTTCTGCTTCTCCATGTTTCTGTTTTATTGCATGGTATGGAGGAACTTAGGTAGAATTTTTAACTCCCCAAATAAATATATTTTGCACCAAAAGTGGTTAATTTTCACTCAGGATCATCATCAGTTCTATGTTTTCTCCGAATTCGATTATCAAGGTATTCTAGTCTCTCAATATTTCAATGGATGGAAGAACTTAACTCTGTTTCAATTTCCCCTGTTTTTTCTCCACTAGCAGAGCTCTGTTTTTAACTGATCTTTGATCAAAGATGGCCATAAAGACAATTGAGTTGTTGAAAGGAGGTGCAAACCATGAAGAGATAACAGAGGTTCTTGCAGCGGTGGCTGCAGATTTGGGAGATGTAATAGATGATCTGAACTCCTTGCAGGTAAAACCTCTAAAGGGAGCAATGACCAATGAGGTTTTTGAGGTCAATTGGCCAACCAAAAGCGATGTTCATCAGAGGAAGGTTCTGGTTCGATTATATGGTGAAGGTGTTGAGGTTTTCTTCAACAGGGTTGATGAAATCCAAACCTTTGAGTGCATGTCAAAGCATGGACAGGGTCCACGCCTTCTTGGACGGTTCACCACTGGCAGAGTTGAAGAGTTCATTCATGCCAAAGTATGTTATTATCTTTTTGTGTTTCCCTCTTCTGATTAGATAGTTTTAGTGTAAATCTCTGTTTTAATTCCTAATATTGTTAGCAATGTTTATTTCAGACACGTGTTTGTATAATCTTTATTTTTGGTAATTGATGTTATAAGACACTGTTTAAATGTAAATAGTACATATACTTACAGTATAAAAAGTGATATTCTAAATTTGTTGATTTTTATAATAATTGTTTCAAAAATTATATTAATGATTTCTTATTGGTTGAAACTAAAATTATTTTTACAATTTCTTATTAGGTTCTGTGTCGATAATTATCTGGTTATATATAAATAGAAAAGTGGTTGCAATGACTGCATTTAAAATGGATGGTTTCCATGACTTGGGGAATATATACTTAAATTAACGTCACCTTTCCTTTTCCAATGTGCTTTATTATTCCATTTAAAAAGTTTTTCTTTGGCCTTGGTAGTTAGCTTTTGTATTTTATTCTCTTTCCCTTTGGACGAATGGAGGGTGTTAGCATTTCGTATTAGTTCTTTAGAATAAAAAAGAAGCTTCTTTTGCATATTAAATTGAGTACTGTTGCGTCAATGAGTGCTCCACAATGCTTGCTTTCACATTGTTTTTGCTCCTAATTCCAACCTGACATGATGTTTCTTACTTTATGGATAAAGAACTGATAAAAATTCCATTAAAGTAAAAGTGTTATGAATGAAAATCTTATTTGAAAAGTATTTATTTTGTTCTTATCCTATCTTCTTTTGAGTCAATAGATGATGACCCTTAGGAAAGATATATTTGTAATTTATGCAATCAAGTAGTTGCCTTTATTTGAGGACTTCATTTACGTTTCTCTCTTCCAATTAATTAATTCTAAAATAAACTCTTCTTGAAATTATTAAGTTCTCATAAACTAAAATTAGCTTATGAAGGAATTAGTTTGTTAAAATTCTCTTATATAACTTAAGTTTTATTTTTAACTTTTGCATAAGATTATCTGTTGGTAAGTAACCTGATATAATCCAAATACCTGCAATACATTCCTCTTTATTTTCCTGTGCATTAAAATCAATTTAACAGACTATGATAATAGTGTGTAACATATTTTTTCTTTTCCTATTTTTGGATTTTTAGACACTCTCAGCTGCAGACCTCCGTGACCCTGAAATATCTGCTTTGGTAGCATCTAAGATGAGGGAGTTTCACCATCTTCACATGCCTGGTACAAAGAAGGCTCAGCTTTGGCAGAGATTGAGGTAATAAAATAATAGAAATCAGGCTACTCTTCAAAAAAAATTTATATTGTTGTACACAATTATATAGGCTCTCTATGTTCAATCAGGAAATGGCTTAGTCATGCCAAAAGTCTGTGCTCTCAAAAAGATATCAAGAATTTTAGCTTGGATCATCTAGATGCTGAAATAAATTTGCTTGTGGAGTTGCTATCGCAAGGACATCAAGAGATTGGTTTTTGTCACAATGATCTACAATATGGTAACATAATGATGGATGAAGAAACAAGAGCAATCACTTTAATTGTAAGCTACATTGCTACATTTTACTTATTTATTCTATTTTATATGCTTTGTTGGTGTTCTTTTTAAAAATTATGGTAATGTAAGATATGAGCGAGCTACTTTACTAACTTTTTAAAAAATTGTTTTCTAACTTGGCCATGGTAACTGGAGATACCACTTTTTCTCCAAAATTTTCCAATCGAGTGAGGGATTAATTGGGTGTCAAATAGATACCTCTTGGTCAAAAAATAAATATAAGAATTGCAACTGAATACCATGCCAAATATTGTTTTTTCATATTTCATCTGTCATCTTTTTTATGATGATTTATTCATTACTATTTGTTTTTCAATGACACAGGACTACGAATATGCCAGTTACAACCCTGTTGCATACGATCTAGCAAATCATTTTTGTGAAATGGTGGCAAACTATCACAGTGACCAACCTCATGTTCTAGACTACACTAAATATCCCAGTAAGTTAATTGTTCATATAATTTACAGCTTCCATTACATTCTACAGTGCTTCATTTTGCTTCATACTTTATGCGTATTTTATTAAGATCACTCTTCTGATACTGTAAATTTTAACAGGTCTAGAGGAGCGTCAAAGGTTTGTTTATAATTATTTGAGTTCTGAAGGTTAGTCCACTAAATTTTTACTCCAACATACCACAAAAAATACATATTATTGGCAGAGATCTGGATTTAGGTAACTGCTATTGATCTATTCTCAGTTGAAAGAATTAACTTTCTGTACAATTTGGTTGATCTTTGATATCACTCAATCTTATATTTTTAGCTTCTATACTTTGATTGTAATTAAAATAAAGTGTAGAGGGTTTTTTAAGCTGAATATCCAATTTTATATTACTTCAAATCAGAAATCATTTACTTTTGTCAAAATTACTTCAAAAAGTTAACTAAAATTATTTTTAACTGGTTGACATTATAAATTTCCTTATTAATGAAACATGAAAAATAAACTCTTGAAATACAACAAGGAAAATCATGTTTGTCATGAGTATGAACTGTAACAGCGTTTACATTATTGATGAGTCTGTCCTTGCAGATGTGGAGGATGCATTGCATGCATTTGTTTGACTTATTCGTAGGCACGATGCAAGTCCCCCTCATCTCTTCAACTTCAATGTGAATTTAATTTTAAGAATTTTTACAAACATTATTTGGAAACTTATACACAGGTAAGGAACCAAGCAGCAGTGAAATGGAACAACTACTTAATCTTGCAGAAAAATACACTCTTGCCAACCATCTATTTTGGGGCTTATGGGGACTTATTTCGGTATGCTATGCTTTTCCTTTCTTCCAAAAATGTTTTCATCCCTTATCTCGAATTTCAGTAAAAGTTAGTCTCTAACTATGAAAAAATTGATATCACTTTTGATGAATGAGAATTAAATGTTCTTTCTGGTTACTTTTGTTTGGTATGTGTGGTGCAGAGTTACGTAAACAAAATTGACTTTGACTACAAGGAGTATGCAAGGCAGAGGTTTGAGCAGTACTGGTTGAAGAAGGCTACTTTATTGGACTCACCTACTGTCACTTCCGAAGATGGAATGATCAAAGGCTCACACCATTGACATGATTGCTTCTTTTGTATTTAGTATAGTTCTCATTGGTTTGTATTGATTAATAATATAGATAGGCATGCAGTGATGCATAAAATCTGTAAATAATAATAAGTAATGTGTGATGGGTTTTTCCTGTATTGAAACAGTTGTTAGCAATCCCTCCTTTTGGAATAGGTTGAGGAATGAAAGGAAAATTCTTAGTTGTGTTGTCATTTGCTAGTTGCTGATAACTACGGTCACAGTGATGTTCAGTTTTGTGATGATGCCAACCTCACACGTTTTAAATCAAACAACGTATTAATTACGTAATTCATCACATCATTCATAATGTAGAGTATTCCCCTGTTATCAATAAACTGTTTTTCCATATCAAATTCACATACAAAGTAGTCGGTGGATTAGATTTGTGTGAAATTTATTATGTAATATCACTGCTTTTTATTATGTGGTCCTAAATCTTAAACATGCCTTTAATTCCTGGGAATTTCTGTTTAGACCCCCTAAATGTTAAAATCTCTACTTTGCCCTTCTTATATAGGAAGGCTTGTATAATTCAGAATTGGCTTCCAGGTTCTGAAAGCCATTTTTAGATTACACCATTTGGAAGACTTTATTTTAAAAAATCATTAATTTTTCTAGATTTTCAAAATGTAATTTGAAAATGTTTTCTGAATCCAAAAGTCTATTCCGAATAATGAAAGATTAAAAAATCTAAAAACTACTCTCCAAAAACACTATCAAATTTTACAATCTGAAAATTTCAGATCTCATAATACAGAGCATGGGCGAGAAAGGAAGAGTGACGGGGTGAAATACCATTAAGAATGTTTGAGATTAATTCTGTGTTTTACACACTCCTTGAGGTGTAGGAGGAAAAAGAAATCTTCTACAAGACTATTTACCTTATTACCTCCTCCACTCTGCATATCATGCACTTTTAGTTCAAACACATTGTTTTCTGAAAAAGCAAATCACTATTTTGCTATCTGAAATACAAAATAAAGTCACACTAATTCTAAAATTAAGAAATATCATAATAAATTCTTAGCACGTCAAATACGTCGTTGAACATGACTATTTATTGATATATTAGTTTTCAAACATAAATATTAACGTTATTATTGTAGTCATACGAATTTTTAAATTTGATAGTGATTACTACATTCCACGTTTAGAATTTTCATTTTTTGATAGACAATCCGACATTACACTTATTTTCCTTTATATAACTCAAAAATATTATTTGACATGTTTTGTAGCAATAGTGAATTTAATTAGAATACAAGACTATTTAATCATGAATTTTGTTAGTAAGATAATTAACTTTTATAATTACATTAAAAGACATCTGAAGTTATTTCTAGTAATAATACAAAAACATTTATTCTAGCATTATATCAAAATTAAACTTTCATTACACTAATGTTGGCGTTCAAGAAGAGAAACACAATTCATCACATTCTTTCTATTATTCTCTCAAATAAAATAAAAGGGATGATATATAAGAACAAATGAAATCAGTCCAGATTAACTATACAAATGTTATATTGTGTGCCACTAGATGTCTAATGTCAGGGCAAACAATACATGATTAGCCAAAAAGAGAAGCCATGGAATGAAGACTCTCAACAACAGAGTCGATTATAGCATGAGAATCACTGGTACCAGAAAATGTAAGGTGCTTTGGAGCTTCAGCTCTATCAAAATAAAATGCACCTGATACCAGTTTCTCCTTTGGTTGTAATGTCAACCATATCACTGTGTCTGCACCTTCTTCACTTGTTCTAAGTTTCCCTGAAAACCTGTAAATAATTGAATCAATATATAGTCATTCCAATGGTGCTAACAATAGTTTACTTTGTTTTCTTTGTTTTCTTTGTTGACTCTTGAGTTATTTCAAGGATAAATTGTACTTGAAGCAAGTAGGTGCATACTATTTGGACTGAAAAAAATGTGATGTAGTTCAATTTAGAAAGACTTCTCCGTACAAACTTATAGGGAGAAAAAAGAAAGTAACTTTTCAACAGGTAAAAAGCATTTTATGGATAAACTATTTATAGAAGTTTTTTCATATAATTTCTCTAAAGTTTTACTTTTAACTTGTATATAAACTCATTTTAGTTTATGGAAAAACCAAATTCACTTTCTATTTCATATTTTTTTTATCTTAAATGTCTTTTACTGTTAGCAACCAAGAAAAAAAGAAAAGAAAGGTTTTTTATTGAATAATAGAATGAAAAGAACAAAAATAGGAAAGCACTATCTCCTTCAAGGGCTTTCCCTCCACAAAGAGCTAAGGCTCAATCTACAAAAGTTCACCTCTCTTCCCCTTTCTCTCCTGTTTTCCTATTTATATCTAACTAACACCTCAACTAACTAACTCGTGGATATTCCAACTATCTTAACTAAATTCTTTTCTTTGTGTATCCTAACATTTACACAGAAGCTCATCCAAACAAAACCTTAATAATAAAGACCAAGGGGTAACAAGAATCAAATTCATGACTTGTGCATCTTTGATTTTGCTTAATTTTGGAAAAAAACATTCGAGTGTTCTCAGAGGAAGTTGTCAATTAAAAATTATTAATTCCCCCATATAAGCTAATTCAAATAGGCAGGTTCATATAAAGTTTTGTACTGTGTCAAAGATCAACTCTGTATGTGAATGGTTTCTTTCTTCCAATGTTTTACAGTATTAGTCAATTATATTCTATGGATAATGTAAGCAGTAATAATGCTTACCGTTCTGAGAAGCTTGGCAAACTCTTTGCAACCCCAGGAGTCTCAGCCCAGCCTGGGTGCATTGAGTAAAATCCTATCCCTTTGTTCTCATATATTTTGGCCCATTTTTCTGTTAGTGCAATCTGCCATATCAGATACATGCCAAGGTTAGTGTAATCTTACAAAAATGCAGACATGAAGAAAAACACAACTAATCTATTTTAATACCCTCCAGATTCTATACAGGAAATAAGGATCTAAAACATATGAAATGCATAGATATGAGCAAATAAGATATTAGAACTATTTCACTTGATATCAGAGTACTACTTCTGAATTTTTTTTTTTAATATGAATATCTAGAGAGGGTTATTATACATGAAAGAATTGATGATTATTATCCTCTTTCTTCTACAAATAAGTAATCCATATGGTATCACAAGTTAAAAGAATTGTTGAAAGCTCTTAAAGCAAATGAAGAACAACCAGGGCTACTACAATGATGTCACACTTGTTATGTAGAGTGTACTACATTGAAGGTGATCAAATATAACTACATAAATCACAATAAACTCAATACACAAGAATAGAAGGTGATCGAATATAACTACTAAATAAAGCTTAAATACTTCAGAAAAGAGTTAACTTTTGGAATTTAAGAACTAGCTAGATCCAGTGCTTATTGCACCAAACTGAATACACAAGACTCAATTTTCCTACATTGAATTACATAAGCAGACCTATGAGTTAGTCAGTAATTCAATCGGGTTTAACTGTTTATGCATTGTCAGTTAGCTGATGAACATGAATTTGACAAATTGAAGTATTATCATTATTAGACACATTGAATTTGACAAATTATAAAAGAATATAAGTAGTTGAAAAAAAATTACATCACAGCTGATCGATGGAAGCACTTCCTTCAAGTAAGCATACAAATATTTTTCTGCAGGTCTACCACCTAATATTTGTCATGCCATACCATATATGAGTAAAATTTATAAGGATCATAAACTGGGAGATATAGACAACAAATAATCCTATAAAGCAAGATTGTTGAAGGAACAAAACGAATTCCAACACTTGTGGGGAGAAAATCAAACCAAAAAAATCATGCATGGTTATGTGCGGATTGAAATAAGCTGACCCAAAAATTCTGTATCATTCAAAATTCAGCAAAAAAACAAGAAATGGAGAATTTCCATCAATAAGTACAATCTCAACCAACGTTTTCTGTTCCTTCCAATCAGTTTGACATGTTTACCAATCCTTCATATAAGCATCATAAAAAAAATGTCCTGAAACTAGGAGTCTAGAAACCTCTGGAAATGAGATAAATCAGTGACTGCATGCCACACAAAATTATATTTTAGCTTCCTTCTGTAGTTCAATTTCTCTGAGTACAGGTTGACCCAAGCTTTAACGAAATGAATTTCATGTTTGTACATCTCTAAATGTGAAGTTTTACCCTTCTTGGAATCATTCAGTCCTCATTTCAATAGGGAACTCCCAAGAAGATTCAATCTATACTTTCTCATTGGGCATTCCAAGTCTAGATAAGGTATATCAACAGTGCATAATAGCGGAAAGACACTACTGTTCCTCTTCAACTAAAGGGTCTTACTCTATGCTGTCCTGTTGTAAAAAATTTCTCACGTCTCCCCAGTCCCCATGATACTGACAGAAGTGGATCAGAAAGTTGAATTAAAGAATGTATTATTGATGAGAATTTTCCAACTCGGGGTGGCACCAATGGGGTACATGTTGAGCAATGAAGATACAGAGTACTAGAGCCTTACCCTAACTTATTCCAGAGACCTGAATACTCCTAGTCAAACTTTATTCCTATAATGGCTAATCACTACTACTTTTTGCTTAGAAAGTGGATTTAAATCTAACTCAATCTTACATATCAACTTGTAAAATTAAGTTACACTCACTTATATACTATAAAGTTGACAATATCTTTATTTGACGTGAGATCCCAATACTTTTCGCTTATTATTTATACACACTAGCATACAACCTTCTAACTGACACTACAGTTTATTTGCCCCTAATTATTAGCTGGCCAAGTCAACCTTTATTCCCTACATAAACCCTTTGAATTAGAGCAAACAAATATTAGTTTTCATCTAAGAACAGACAATATTGTTTTTCTTAAGACAGTCTTTTTCTTGTGCATAAATATCATATGTAATTACACCACCTATCTGGGTTTTCCTTTTCATTCACCGGCTATGCAATTATCTGTTTAGCAACATCTTGCATCTGATAAGTATTATCAGAGTGATCATATGTTTGCATGATCTGCTTAAGCTAGAGTAAATACATCTGAAATAAATATTCTCTAGTAATGCACAGTTAACGCACTGCATCTACTTAATCTTTTCACACAGAATGTCCTTGAAAAAGGCAATCATCTCCACAAGACTTTTCGTGCTCGATCTTGAAGTTTAAAATATGCAGAAGTCAAGACATACTGAATGGAGTGCTCTACAGAAGAAAAATCAACAAACTCTTTGAACCACCTACAAAACCTGAGCCACCTACTTTCTGCACCAATTGTGAAGTGACTACTGCAGAAAAAGGAGTAACTGTGGTATGCAGAGTGTGTTATCAAAAAACCATACCAATTGGTAAAAGAACATTAGATGCCCTTATTAAAGGACTTACAATGCACTTATGCAAAACAATCAAGTACTCCAGATTTCACCATATGCAAGACAAAGAAAAGGATGCCACTGAGACAACAGCTAGTTGAAGCTTCTCAGTACAAAAGGAGAAGAAGACAGAGATGTTACGAAGAGCACTGTCACTATTAAAAATTTCATCTTCTTCGAAGCAAATATTTTCTTCTATATATATAGCTCTTTGCTCTCTTGCATATCCAGAGAGTATTTAAACTTGTCTGCCTTGTGCGCATCTTTCCGGACCTAAAACCTAGTCAAGATTGGGCAAAACTTTCATCTATCTGTAAGAACACCATTGTCTATAAGACAAGAGTGGATTGTTTGTGAAAGAATACATAGCTTAGAGAAGCTAAGTAAAGAATACCCATGTTGTGGCTAAGAATACTCATGTTTAATAGTTGTTAGTGGAAATTGACTAGTTTGGTCAAGAACTAGATGTAGTCTCACGTTTGGACTTATGTAATCACTCTAATATTTTCTTCTCTTTATCTGCTTCAGATTGATTAAACTAACCCTGAGATTGTGTTTTCTTTGTTTGTCAAAATAAGTTTAAACCAACATCCTTATTATCATCTGATCGCATATCAGACTCAGAGTCTGATTTGTAAAAAAAAGTCCGAAAAATCTTTAGAAAAAAAAATTCAGCCCCCTTCTTTTGTTCTCTGCGTTTTACAGCTATAACTAACTAAATGGGTGGAGCTACATAATAGACACATTATCATTTGACCATCCCCTCATAGGATGACAGTTCCATAAAATATGAAGACCAATCACAAGATTCTTTCTAACTTTCCTAGAAAAGCATGAAATTCCATTAGCACTAATGAAACTTGATGACCTCTCCATTCAAATCATAACACAAAGGTAGATAGATAATATGTAAAAGGTTAGGATGTTAAAGGAAAACACATTTCTTACAACCGGAGGATGTAAGCAAATCCATCTTCATTCGCAAATCAATTACAATGTACACAAAGAAAAATAAAATACAATTGATAGTTTAATGAAACAATCAAATAGTTTCAGCCGCAAGCCTCCCTCTAAAATCTGCAATTCCTTATACACCCTTTGGACCAGGTAAGACACTCACAAATTAAAGTTATAACGTAAAACAAGAAGAAAAAAAGGTACCCAATGTAGTCATTAGCTAAACTAACCTGAACACGCTTATTCCGAGCATACTGTACAACCCCGTTAAAGTTGCTCTCTGAATACTGGGTATCAACAACCAAATAAGTATATCATAATCTTATGAATGATTGAGTAAGATGACAACACCATAACAAAGTTACCTGTAGATCTTTGGTCAAAGGAGAAGTATACATTCCACCAGAAGAAACTGTAATGACACGCGCATCAGGTGAAGCTTTCTCCAGTAATGGAACCATTAATTCTGTCATGGTGTAAGTTCCCAATACATTTACAGCAAAATTCAACTCAAACCTGGACTATGACACATTACATGAAAAAGCACCAGATCAAATCAGGTTATACAGGTAGAATAAACAATTTTTCAGTTTCTGTTTGAAACAAAAATTACTCACCCTTCTGGGGTGGTGACTCGATTTTGCTCAAGTATACCAGCATTGTTAATCTTGATGCAAGAAATTATGTCCACATTAGATTTTACTCAAGAGCATAGGCTAACTTAATAAAATTACCATGTCAGTAAAGCTACATTACGACCATGTTGGGAAGTATTATATTTTGTTGAAATACAACTAAGAATTTACCAACACATGAACTGGCACATTTCTTTTAGAAAACCTGGAAGTGAATGACTTGATCTCATTGACAGACGAAAGGTCACAAATCTGCAAGATAAATGAGTCAGTCATATAATATCATAATGGCGTAATTTTCTAAATGATTTCAGTTTATTCCCTAAATCGTGGAAAGTGCCATTATAAAGCTCATGTACAAAGAATGAAATTAGAAAATATAAATGTTTTTTTATTTTGAAAATTCTAAAGAAAAAAGGATTAGTTAATTAAAATACAAGAAAAGAGGAGTAGTACCTCCAAATGAACATTTTGGTTGCCAGTTCTAGTTTGAATTTCAGAAAGAGCAGCCTCTCCTTTCTCTTTATTACGACATACAAGATAGACAGTTGCACCACTGGTGAAAATCATTGACAACATCACATAACTACAAACTTAAGAGCATAAAATTCCAAAATCAAACTTATGAGAAAGTTGAAAACCGCTTTGCAAGACCCTCGGCTGTTGCATAACCTATTCCAGAATTAGCACCGGTAACAATGCAATTCTTCCCAGGTATTTGTACTTCCATGTCCTCTGGTTTGAAGTTCTTAGAATGATCACTACGAAACATTTGATTCATACATCAGCTATCAGGTTTCTGTTATTCTTGTTGAAAATATATGCCTAAAAATCTGTAATTTGAATTACTTTTTAGGAGGATTTCATGCTATGTTTCAATTATTCAAATAAAGAGAAAGATATCAGGTTGTTGTTCACATTTAGGAAGCTAGGACTGTGAAATTGTTTGTATTTGATTTTTGTTACCCTTTTGCTATGTGTGTATATAGATAGATAGATAAATAGATAGATAGATATAGACTAAATATATATAGAGAGAGAGTGTTCATGAATAAAATATTGTTGAAGCTGTTCCTCATATTACACCTCTTATCCTTAAATGTATTTTTAAATTATAGAAACCAACAATTCTGCTTTCCTTTGGATTGTCTTCTGCTATTCAACATACACAATAACTAGTGGCCAATATCCATTTTCACTCTCAATTTTTGCTAGTGTTTTTGCTATCCAATTTTCAAATATCTCAGAACCAGGATCAGACTCAGTAACACACATATATTCAATCCTGTTAGTTCCCCAAACGATTAAAAAAAATAAACAAAAGGATAAAATATACTCTAGGTCACTCAAGATGCAGTCAAAATTTGTTTGTCTGTACTACTAAAAAAATGTGGATTTGGTCCTTGTATTTTTTAGATGAAGTGGATTTCATCCCTTAATAAAACAAAATCAAATATGTGTATGTTGAGACGAACTTCTCCACAAACCCTTCTAAGGAAGAAAAATTAAGAAGGATCAAAATGAATCTGTCTTCTTTCGAAACTAAAATTAGATTATATAAAAGTTAAAAATAAACAATTAGAATAATATAAAACTGAGCAGTGATAAATCAATCAAACAAGTAAAAACCATCTGTTCTTCTCAGGAAAAAAAATGTTTTTATCTGCAATCTGTCTCCAGAGTCAATTTTGTTGATAGCATATCATCATCATCATCATCATCATCATCATCATCATCATAATGATAATACTAAGTGAAAAAGAAATAACAAAAGGGACTTACAGGAAACCAGCTTTGGTGAAATTTAGGTACCCAAAAACAGAGAAGGCCGTTTGTCTCCATATCTGTTTGAAACACAGAAGGGATGAACTTTAAAGCGCCAAAAACAAGAAGAAGCAATGCAAAACTGAATGAGAGAGAAAGAATGAGTGAAAATTCAGAAATTGACCTTGAGAAGAACCATGGCGAGTGGTACAATGGAGAGGTGAAGTTGAATGTGGAAGTGCAATGTACCACTCTTCATTAGCTGAGCTTGCTTGTTGACTTGTCTAAAGAAACTTACCTTGTGTTCCCGCAGAAATTGGAGACAACAAACAACGTGGCAGAATCCTCACCGCTACTTTAAGAATTCTTTAACTTTAAGATAAATCACTTCTCTCATGATTAATAATATTGTAAATAAAATAAGTAAATATTTTTAAATTAATATAAATATATAAATTTAAGTAAGTAATGATTATATTCATGTCATATTACCGTAAACAATTGGACTACATTCAACATATTTGTGCAATAAAACGCAATAACTTGTGATAAAAAAAAAAGTATAAGAGAAAAGATAGAACTTTCAAGTAAAAAGTATGGATGGATAGAAAGTTGAAGATAAATATCATAAGAGGATAGTCATTGTGTTGGAACATTTTTTATATTTTTTATATGAATGAATATTTTTTTAAATGTATTTTTACTTTACAAAACGTCTTATTGTGTTCTATTTATAATATAAAAATGATAATTGACCTTGAAAATAAAAGTTTCATCAACCTTTTTACATATAAAAGTTAATAATTGTTTTGAATGCATATCATAAGTCCTATGCATAAATACAATACGAATATCACATAGGACATGTATTGCGTTAAATTTATTTTGATTGAATTTTCTTGAATTTATAATTATTATATTGTAAGATTGAAAGGGATTTTCAATAGTTTTTCTAATAAAAAATTTACAGGAGGTCAAATCTAATGAATAAAGAAATATGTGAATTAGGAAGAATCAAGAATGTAAAAAAATTCAGAAAATATTAGTATTTCATTAGTGAAACATTTTCGCAGCTTATTGTCATTAGGAATGTCAAAAAAATCCGTACTCGTAGATATCCGTATATAAAATCTATAACGGATAGAAAACAGATATTAAGAATAGATATGTGCTACCTGCGGGTACGAGTATTTTTTATACTCGCATATTAATGGGGCGGGTACGGGTACCATAGTATCCATACCCGTGGATACCCGTACCCGCTAAACTTTAATTCACAAAAATACCCTTATATATATATATATATATATATATATATATATATATATATATATATATATATATATATATATATATATATATA
>Ga0099822_1005126_pt1 | contig 17122 bp, 7 predicted proteins | sample CowpeawhiteBW_FD_76839 | JGI IMG/M metagenome (GOLD analysis project Ga0099822, IMG submission 76839) | Root nodule microbial communities of legume samples collected from California USA - Cow pea white BW | ecosystem: Host-associated > Plants > Roots > Nodule | place: USA: California | collected...
AAATAAAGTTTTTATATTGTATAAAATAAATATATATATATATATATATATATATATATATATATATATATATATATATATATATATATATATATATATATATTTCTTTGTAACTTTTTTTCTAAAAGCGAACTTATGTTTCCCACTATTTAGAGTCCCACTACTTCTAAATTTCCCATTGATTCTTAGGTACAACAACATGGTTGCCATGCTATTGGAAAAAGACAAAGATTATATAGATTTGTCGAAAATCGTTTGAGTCTGTGTTAATTAAGATCTAAAGATTATATATTTGGATTAATGTATTAAAAAATAAGAAAAAAAGAATAGTTACTAAGATAAAAATGAGAAACAATGAGGTGATTAGTTGTTAATGAGAAGAGATAATTGGAGGTGGACCCAAAAACCGATTGGGGTTTGATTGCAAATAAAAGTTGATATGACTTTAGGTATATGAAAGCATTTTCCATGCGAATGCGACCCCAATTGAGCTAGGTGGGTCAATGGTGACTCGACTATCACATTACTTATTTCTTTCAAAAACTTCAAAGACAATTATTACTATTTGACGTAGTGACCATAACAAGAGTATACCAGCTTCAAGTGCTTTGTTTAATCATTTTATATCCTTGAGTACCTCCAATTACTTCTCTTTTTCTTCATAATTATGTTTACTTCTTGTCTCCCTCTTCTTCTCTTAGCTTTTGTAGCCCTACTAGTGAAAACTCAACATGCTTTACCCAACAAGGAAATTAATTAACGTGTAATAGTAAATTAATCAACTTTAATTTCCATTTCTAGAATTCAATCAAAACTTAATTCAAAATCATTTTCTCCTTCCTCACCTTTATTTATACATCTCTCTCAATCACACTCAAACCAACCTTGAGCTATATATTAGTCATTTTCATCAACCCTAGGTTTAAGAAGAATTGCTTGTTTTGAATACTAGCTACCTTATTCCTTGTTTTAGGTTTATTTATTTCTTGGGTCATTTTCGAGGGATCTTAGGTAAATTGGCTTGCTGTACAAACCAATCGCATAGGACAGGAATCTTAGTAATTAAATTCAAGGTTGCTACTAATTAAACTCATGAGTATCTTCAAAATCCAATGCGTTGAGAAACATTTATTCTTTTAGTTGGTAAAACGAATCCTCATTGATTAAGTCACATGAATAGTTTAATTTTCTTTTCTTCCATGGATTAAGGTGGTAGATTGATGCATCATCGATTTTTAATGTAATTGAGATAGGTGAGACAAAGGAGAATGGGAAAACAATATTATTATAGTTCAAAACACACATGTACGAGCGACATACATTGAATCATTCATTAAGCTCTTTGTAAATTAGGCTTGTGATTTTATTATAATGGTCGATTCTTCGCACAAAAATACTATATAGTTATCCAAAATTGCAATTCAAAAACAAGATTCGTCCTTTTGCTAAAGAAAGCCATTTCATGTACTAAACAAATCAAGCTTGAAAAACGACAAAGTATTGTTGGGTATAATATTATGCTGTGAAGTGATATAACTAAGATAAATTTCCATATTAAAGAGAGCTTCTACATAAATTAAATTGCAATTAAAAAAATAGTATAATTAGTCTAAGTTAAATTATTCAAATTCATCCAGCATATTCTCCCATTTGTTCACGTCTTTCTAGCCTTTGTGTATGCAACCGTGGTAAGACTTGTGTTAAAGCATTTTTTTTCTAGTGTGTTAAAACATTCTTTATTTGTCTTCTATGTTGTTCTCTTGACTATTTAAAAACATTTTTAATAGTTGTTTCCTAGTAATAAAGCTTTTAGTAGTGTAAAATATGCAATTTATGCAATTAACTTGTGACTTCTTTAAAAGATGATTTCATAATCAGTATTAATAAAAAATTCGTTGTAAATTTTTAATTAAATACAACTTTTCTAAAATATTTGTCTTGAAATCGTGGTAGAAATAATTTAACGATTATAGTTCTAAAAATAACCATTGTTGTATTCATTTACAACAATAGTCGTAATAATCATCGTTGTATGTATGGTTTAATATCTCAAAGTTTTAATTTTTTTCACTTTCACTTTGTGTCACCATTGTCTCTCTCTCTTTTTTTTCTTTTTATCTCTTCGTCTCTAACCAGTTGTTTCTCTCTTTCTCCCACCATTTTTGTCTCTCCTCATTCTCTCAAAGTTTGTATTTTTATTGTAAATTTATAAGGTGTTCAAGGTTTGGTTTGTATATCTCATAATCATCACTTTAATAACATATACAACCAATTAATCATGAGGCAGAAATCTACGTAAGTAATAAAACTTATTTCATGGTTGTTGCTTAAGTTCGAGATGTTTACTTCTGTACGTGTGCCTTATTATTTTTGACGAATGAATGTTGGTACTCAAAAAAATTCCACTTTGATTAGTGATATAGAAAAAAACAACAAATATACTATTTCTTCTATGTTTTTGTACGAGAGTGCAAAATCTCTGATATTATTTAAATTGCTCATTTGATTTTTAGCACAAAAACAAGAGAAAGGAATATTAATAATAATTATATTGAATATTTAATTAATATTGCATATGATGTGATTGTGGGAAATAGAGAGAGACCACAAGTTATAATAAGAATGAGAAAATTGATAGTGAAAATTTTGACCTTACACACTCCACACAAAGGGTCATGAGTTGAAGCCACTTTCCATGTATGGATTGCCCGTCGTTTCCCAATAACATGATGTCTAACTAATCACTATCTTACCCAACACGCACGCACAAAAAAGCCTGCCACCCCTTTTCATATTATTTCTTAAATCTCTGTACAAGAATTTAAGTGTCACACAAATACACGCAAAGTCTAATCAATAAACATGCGATTAGTGTTAAGTGAAACCTAAAAGGTTGTCCCTAATCACCCACAAAGAAAGGACAAAAGAATGGTGAGTCACAGTCAAAGGTCAACCAGATGGTGTCATGGTTAACCATTGAAATGCTGATATAGTGAGACAATCTACCTGTATTACCAATTCCCTTTGTCCCTTAACTTAGAGGAGAAAGTACTAGAACAAAGATAATGACTTTCCCCAATTGCATGGACTTGCTACACTCAAAATCGATCTACCCACTTCCCACATGGGAAATCAAATCCAATTCATTCAAAACACAATCATAACTCACTCTTCTCATGCTGCCTTGACTTCTACAGTCCCAAGTGAAAATCAAAATGCTACAAACCTAGCTATATATACCTACCAAACTTATTCATTATTCACCCATGCTTCATTTATTCTCTTGCTGATTATTAAGCTAATGAAGATGTAAATGAAGTGCGAAAAAGTTGCATTCCACGAACAATGTTTCAGGTAAAGAAAATTGATAAAGTCGTTTGAAGGGACTACTCAACAGACAAAAAGGTTGAAGGGCCATCTCCTTTATGCGATGATTTTTCCCATGTTATCTCAAACACCTACATGTCTAGATAATAGCCTAATGCTTTCAAAGTCATAGAGGGTAATTAATAATTTTGTCAGTCCATGCAACCATGGGGGAGAGTTACTACTGCCAAATTAAATTGCCAACGCAATACGCCAAACCAAACCCCACTTCACACCCTCATTTTTCTTCCATCCAACAAAACAAGCACATGAAGTAAATAAATTCAATTAGGCTATGGTCGAACCTAAGTTGCTTTAGGTATGACAGACATCATATGCGTCTCATGTGGATGTGGTAGACTCAACCTTAATACCAGAACGTGCATCATCATTTTCGTTTCTCACAGTCCAAAATTTTCCAACACCCCTCTCCTGTTTCATCTTTCTTTTCCATCTCCCATCACGCATTACCATTTCTCTCAACTTTCTCAACTACTTCAATAATAAAAACTTTCTTGCAAGAAACCCTTTTCGACCAAGGTGTTGTGTTAGAATTTCTTTCTGAAAAATAAAATGGAAGAGAATATATACATAAAAACCAGAATACTAAATCATACCCAGATATATAACAGTTTGAGGGATAAAAAATGTATAAACTTTTATGGATTACAAGCAGGAATATAGCTATGAAAAAAGTGGCTCTTTTGAAGATACTGCAACTGTTTCCATACAGATACATTTGTTGGTGTCAGAGTAAAAAATTATGCGAGCTGATTTACTTAAAAGGAGTTGAAAATAAAAAGAAAAGTGTTCAAGTTATAAAAAGTAAATAAGTTGAGGGTCTTCAAAATAAAAATATGGCATATTTATGAAAATAATATATATAAGGTGTATGAGATAGGTTAAGATAAGAAAAAGTGTGTCGACAGGTTTGATATTGGTTGAAGTCACCTCATGAAATGAAATGTGTTAGATTGAGTTTTTTATAACAACATATCTGTTGACATCAAAGTACATGATTTATCAGAGAACATTTATCCTGAGCTTGGGATAGTACAAAGAGAAAAAATAAATAAATAATTTTTTTAATTTTTTGAATTGAAGAGGATGATTAGAAAAAGCATTTTAGTTTGGGATATAAAAGTCCAAATAATTTGGTATAGGATAGGATGCATGGATAGAAAAGTCCAAATAATTTGGTATAGAATAGGATGTATGCGTGGTTAATTAAAATTCTTGACCAAAATAATGTAGGTATGGAAAAGCAAAAGCTGCTAAAAATTGAAATGTAGTGTGCAACCGTGTATTCAGTTTGCAGACACAGAGTGAAAAGACAAGTCAAAGGTCAAATCGGGGCTCTTTCAAATCATAAGACCGTCAGTGCCTGTGCTGTCAATCCATGCCATTTTTTTCATTTCCAATCTCAAACTCAAATATGGATTATTGCTGTGCTTTCTCTCACTTCTATTTTTAAACTATATATTATAACTTTTCAATATTTTTAATGTATAAATATTAAAAATTCACCACAAAAATTTAAATACTAAATATCATATTCCATTTTCATTATCTGAGCCTCAATAATACCTTAACTTAACCAACCATTCCATTTGTGAATGGAAACCAATGATGGAATGTTTTTAGTGTAAGAAAAAAAAATTTGAGAATAATGGCATCACTCTTGTCACGTGCACTGTTTCTTGTCTACCTTTAATATAAAAACAAATATTATAATGATAAGGAAGAATTAGTTAATAAACAGTTACAGTTAGATGTAAATGTGTGTCGGTATTAGGAACGATTTCCGACGACTCAAATATGTCCGAACTGGTTAATTAAACCCGCCCGACACGCTTTCCTACGCTTTCAGCCTCCTCCACTCCACTACTTACATTATTAATTTTCAGGCCAAACTTTTATAAACATTATTTCCATTTTAACATATAAATTAAAAACATTAGGTTTAATAATAATAATAATAATTTCTGTTTATGTATTTTATAAAAATTTTACTTTTTAATTTTTTAAATACTCTTAATTTTAGAAAAATTTTAATTAAAATCTATAATTTGTTCAATTTCCAATTCTAGTAAATGTTTCTCTCTTTAATCTTAGAGTTGTTATTGTCTTCAACTCTATCAAAATGTCTTAAAATTAAGCGTGTCCCTTACTTTCACTGTGCATTAATAACGTATAACTGTATCCAGAAATGAACGGAAATTATGGATAACTGAGAGTTAGGAATCAGTATAGCGTTAAAAGAAATTCAAGATTTAAAATTGCGATTTTGAAAAATATATGGATCGAAATTAAAATTAAACTAGAGAATCGGGCTTAATTTACTATTTTCTTCTTAAATTTTGACAAAATAAAATTTTAATTTGTTATTTGTCTCTAGATTTAGGCTAGATTCTATTTTTAAAAGAAACTAGAAATATAAATAAGATAAATTATAAACGCGTGAGATTGAGCAATTACACCTAACATTTAGATCATCTTCGATTTTAAAATAATAATTGCTTTCATTGTAATTTTAATAAAATGATAATCATACCTTTTATAATTTTAAATAGGTATTCCTATTTTAATAAATGAATTAGCTCCCTTCATGATTTTGTTAAAGTGATACTAATCTTTCTTATTTAATATTTAGTCAGTATAATACTTTTAAATAAACAAAAAATAAGTATCACTTTACTAAAATATAAGAATTTGAATGCCGTTTATTAAAATAGTAGGGGAGGAGAATGGTTGCTTAAAAATTGAAGATATGTGAATATTATTTTATCAGAAATATAAAAAGGAAATATTTAAGTTAAAATTAAAACATTATAGTATCATTTAACACGATTTAGACAAAATTAAATGCAATCTTCCTATATAAATGACCTAAACTGCTACTTTTATAATAAATGGACTTTGGAGAATAATTATATCTCATTACTTGACATAATATTATATATGTTAAATGGCGATTATAAATAATCCTTAAAAAAAAGGTTCAGTGTAACTCAGGAAAACATTGGCAAAAGTAGTCAGGAAAATCATATATTTCTAATTCAACTTCAAATTTTAGTTTCTAATTAATTTATGCTAAGCGATTAGTAAAATTCAAGGCTGTCTTTGGCTGTTAAATATCTTCTTTTAAGAATACATTTACTTTAAAATTGTGGCAAAATTAACGTAGAAAGAATCAACATAAAACTTAAAGAATAATCATTTTTTAAATATGCCATACAAAACCAGTTTGAAAGTATAACTTGAAATTTAACAAATTTTACAACTACAAGAGATTTAATTTTACTTTGATTAGAATGAACCAAAAATATAAATATGATAGCATGTGTGGGTCAGTTATAATTTATTAATTATTTTTTATCTGATACATTCCTAAGTTTTATATTGTTTATGAGTTATATGTATATCGTAATTTTTTTATCTCATTAATTAATTTTTTTAAAATAAATGTCTAAATTACAATAAAATCACCAAACTTCAATATCAACATATTTTATATGTAGTTATTGTTTTTAACGTACCTTAAGGAACTATGAGTTCCGAATAAAAATAAATTCAATAGATTTTAAAATACTTTTCGTAATCTAATTATAATATTTAAAAACAACTTTGAATTAATTAATCATACAGTACTGCATATAAATTCAAATTTTAAATTAAAAATTTTAAATAAGCAGTCAACTTGGTGTCCAATTTTTTGTTACAATACTATCAATTTAAAATAATCTTATAGTCAACTATAAGGTGATTGTTTATTTAAAATGTGAGAAGTGTCCGGAATACAATTTCTAGTTGTTAAAAAAAATTGAAAATAGAACTTAATAGAGGAATTCATGAAATAAAACAAAAAGACTAACGATTTTTTTTTTTATAAATTTTAATCTTTAAAAAGATGTTTTGAATAACGTATTAAAAGTTATTTAAAATCATTTTTATTAAACTTTTAGATTTATTTTTCAAATTATATGAATACAATATATATACTTAACTATTTTATTATTAATAATAATACGTTTTCCTTTGTGCTATAACTCACCTAACTCTGCCTGAACTGAGTGTTAGACTCCTGTTTTACAACCCACTTCCATTTTTAAGACTCATGTTTATCATAGGTAGGGCCGATCACATAAACTTGAAAGAGCTGAACCTAATTACTGAAGAAAATTGGAAAGGGCTTAATATATTTTTTCGCTCTATAGGTTTTATCATTTAATAATTAACAAAAATATGAGAACTATTATTTTAGAATAAAAATAAAAAAAAGCCAAAAGAGTACTTTTTTTTTTGTCTTTAAACGGAGTATATCATTGTTATGTATTATAAATCTAAAATTTTATTATCTTTACAACTCAAAATTTAAGAGTTGAGTTTAAAGATATTTATGTACACTTTTTTTTCCCTAAAATTTACCTAATTATTTTTTAGGAGTAAAATAGTGATCGAATAATCTAACACTAGAAGTGATAATGCAAATGTGTAATTGATCTTAATGATTCAATTTTAGAAGATTTGATGTTGGTAACTCCGTCAGTGTTGTGTTATTAAAAGATGTTATAATATATTAAAGGATAAGTAATATACATCGACTATGAAGCAATGATGATAACAACATTTATATATTTATATAATTTAGATATTTTATCTTGCCTCTCCTGCTCCAAAAATACACAGAAAAGAGAGAATTTTTAATTATAAAAGAAAAGAAAATGAAAAGAGAGAATGAGAAAAGGAAGATATTTTGGTAGAAAATATTTGAATAAGAAAAATGAAAGATTAATATTTTAAATGAATTAAAAATATGTTTTAACAATTAATTTCACTCAGTAAAATGTATAAATTTTATCATATACGCGTGAAAAATACTTTACATCATTTACGTATGATATAATTTATTAGAATAAATTTTCAAATAAATATTTCCAATATTTAAAACATTAAAATCTGTCAATATCTAGACATATTAAAATCTCACGTATGCCAAAATTACCTTCTGAGGCTAAATTCTCTGCAAAATTTTAAATGAGAACAGAAAAACTGAGATGAATTAATTGGAAAAAATGAAACACCTGTTGACTTCAAATAGAAAAGGCTTAAATATATATTTCAAATGCACCCTTATTTAATTGTTACGAGTACTGCATTGATTAGATTTACTTTTCTGTTTGTGTGACTGATTCTGGATGACTGTTTTTCTTTTTATTGTCAGAAAATAATATTTCATTTATACAACATCTACGTAGAACGATTAGAAAAAGTTTAGTTCTAAACAGTTTTAATGCATAAATGATTAGGTACCGTACCAAAATAACATATCTTTCCAAAATTTTTGTAACTATTTATTTATTTATAGTTTTTCATCAATGATAAAGAGTTAATGAATGCCAATTATATATCGGAGCTAATGATAAGAAAAGAAGATATTATAAAATTTAGTTAGGTCGTGGCCAAAAATCAAAATTATACGACTTGACTCCAAATTTTTTCTTTTGAATATTGCCACCGCTTTACAATGATATGTGGGAGGAATATTTTTATGATTACGAGCCACAAGCTGCGAATAAAACAGAACAACAATAACATTGTTTTTAATTATATAAAACATGTTATATATTTTCACACGTTATGATATGTGATGAAAATGTTCACAGTGGAAAGAAACATTATCCAGAAAAACATGTGTTGGAAGACTTACGATTGTTTTCCTAATTGAAATAATTGAGTTACGTTGTTTCAAACAGCGACCTAAATTGGCAATAGAGGAGAGCCACTTACATTATTCTTTCTAACTTAAATTTTGATGAATATTAAATAAAAATAAAAGGAAGTAGTAAATATTGGTTGCTGCTAGCTCTCGTTTATCGAAATTATATGGAATAAGTAACTAAAAAATGAAAAAAGTATTTATAGTTTGTCTTTTTCATCGTATCATTCATCTTATTTTGCTTTTATTCGATCTCTCTCTTAATACAAATAAAAAATAAAAAAGGAAAAAATAAAAAAAAATATATATCCAAAAATGTGGACAGGAGGTACAAGTGCAACAGTCAACAGAATAGGGCCCAAGGAGTTGTATTATAGTATGTATTAGTCTATTTAGAGAGACTTAAGTTGGTTATATTATTAATCACATAATCACATTTATAATAAGCAAAGTCTAAACTCTGTTTTTTTATTCACACATCCTTTTCGATGCTTCTACTTCCACCCCTCTCATCACCACTACATGCTTCTACTCTACACTACTTCTCTCTCTCAGTATACAAAAAAGATGAACAGGAAAAAAACATTTTTAATTAATATTTGAGGCCTTTTTTAACCCCTCAGCCGCCCAGAATAGCCACCCAAATTCCAATCTCTGTTTCTCTCTCTCTCTCTCACTTGAAAAATATCTATCCATCAAAATACGCCATGCCCCTCCATTCACCATTCACCCAGCGAATCCCATAAAACACAACCACAGTACCATCATCATCATCATCATCACCATCATCAACATCAAACAAAAACAAACGGATCAACCCAACTTCAACTTCAACCCCTTTCTTCCTTCCCTCACTATTCCATCTCTCTCACTTTTCTCTTCTCTCTCTCTCTCTTTCTTTCTTTCTTTTGCTGGCAATAAGTTACAGCCACCAACCCTAGAGCGTTGAAGAGACAACACAGTACTTTATTCACCAACAACAGTAACAGTCTTCACCACCATGTCCCTTGAAGACTCTCTAAGATCTCTCTCCCTCGATTACCTCAACCTCCTCATCAACGGCCAGGCCTTCAGCGACGTCACTTTCAGCGTCGAGGGTCGCCTCGTCCACGCCCACCGCTGCATACTCGCCGCCCGCAGCCTCTTCTTCCGCAAATTCTTCTGCGGACCGGACCCCCCCTCCGCCCTCGACCCCGCCGGCCCAAGACTCAACTCGCGCTCCGGCGTCATCCCAGTCAACTCCGTCGGCTACGAGGTCTTCCTTCTCATGCTCCAGTTCCTCTACAGTGGCCAGGTCTCCATCGTGCCTCCCAAGCACGAGGCCCGCCCCAATTGCGGCGAGCGAGGCTGCTGGCACACGCATTGCACCTCCGCGGTCGATCTCGCCCTCGACACCCTCGCCGCCGCCAGATACTTCGGCGTCGAACAGCTTGCATTGCTTACCCAGGTTTTCTCTTTTTCCTTGGTGTTACCAATATCAGTATGGTAGCCTTCCCCCTCACTTCCACTGTTTTTTTTTTCCTCCTTTTTCACCCTTTGTGTGGCCAGTCTTATGTTTCATGGGGTCTTGGGAATTAGGACAGTTACTGCTGCGGGTCTGCTCTCGTTTTGGGAACCGGGATGGGGTGTTTCCATGTCTCTCTCCTTTTTATATTTTTTCTTTTCAGGGTCTGTGATGATATGATATGATATCTGGTTTAGAATTTCGGGTTCTGAATTCGTGCTTCAATCTATCTATCCCATCAGGAGTTATACCACCAGTTCCTTCTATTCTATGATCCCGTGTCACCGCTACACTTCTTTCCTTTCCCTTGTCAGCGACTGAATAGCTGATTTTCTTCTCTCTCTCTCACTCTCGTCTACTTCACACAATTCCTTCTTCTTCACTTTCTCACTACTCCTTCGCTCCCTCTCTCAACAAACACACCCAATAACACTACTTTCAACTTTCTATATCTTACGGATTTGAGGGTTTAATTTTGTTGGATTCATTTCAACCTCTTTATGATGTTTTCTGTGGAGTTCGACGTAGCTGATTTCATGTAGTGCGAAAGTTATAGAGTTTCTCGAATTGGCGTTCTATCACCCATACTCAGGAATTTCTAAATTTAGATGATGATATGCAGTCTTGTCTTGCACACAGTAGGCGCACGAAACTTTTCCCAAACATCTACTTTCCTCATTTGGGTTTGGACTCGAAAAGAGAACAAACCACCGGAAAAGAAAAAAAAAGGGTCCTTTAAATCCTCCTGCGCTTCCCAGTTTCCAACCATCCCATCGCGTTTTACAATTTTTTACTTCCCACCAAATCACTACTACTACTCTATTACTGTATTGCCTTACTTGGAAGTGCTGCTATATCAAACATGTTTCTTTTTTCCAATGTAAACTCTCTTCTTCGCCTTTTCTATTTCTTGATTCTCGTTTCTTGTTTCTTCCTCTCACTCACGAGTTTTGGTGTTTTCCTTGTCAGAAACAACTTGCGAGCATGGTGGAGAAGGCTTCCATAGAGGATGTAATGAAAGTGCTGTTGGCTTCGAGAAAGCAAGACATGCAGCAACTATGGGCCACTTGTTCTCACTTAGTAGCGAAATCAGGTCTTCCTCCCGAGGTTCTCGCCAAGCACCTCCCCATAGACATTGTGGCCAAGATCGAAGAGCTACGTATCAAATCCTCCATGGCGCGCCGCTCCTTGGTGCCACACCACCACCATCACCCCCACCACCACCACGCCGCCCTCGATCTCGAGGACCAGAAAATCCGGCGAATGAGGCGCGCCCTGGACTCCTCCGATGTCGAACTCGTAAAGCTAATGGTAATGGGGGAGGGTCTCAACCTCGACGAGGCACTGGCCTTACCCTACGCGGTGGAGAACTGCAGCAGAGAGGTGGTGAAGGCATTGCTTGAACTCGGTGCAGCGGACGTCAACTACCCCTCCGGCCCCGCCGGGAAAACGCCGCTCCACATTGCGGCAGAGATGGTGTCGCCGGACATGGTGGCGGTGCTGCTGGACCACCACGCGGACCCGAATGTGAGAACCGTTGATGGGGTGACACCTCTGGACATCCTCAGAACCCTAACCTCGGATTTCCTCTTTAAGGGTGCTGTCCCAGGATTGACCCACATCGAACCCAACAAACTGAGGCTGTGTTTGGAGCTTGTTCAATCCGCAGCTCTTGTGATGTCACGAGAAGAAGGCAATGGCAACAACAACAACGGTCCTTCCAATACCGCAGCACCCATTTACCCTCCCCCCATGAACGAGGACCATAACAGCAGCAGTAGCAGCGGCAACAACAACAATAACATTGGAAATCTCAATCTGGATTCAAGGTTGGTGTATCTGAACCTGGGTGCCACCGCTTCGATGAGTTCCCGGTTGGACGGCGGTGAGGAGGAGAGAGAAGCCATGAATACAACCATGTACCACCATCACCACTCTCATGACTATTAGTGGCTGAGAATTTGGACGCAGTGATAGATGATGGAGAATGGAGAATTTAAAGAGGATGATGAGAGGGGGAGAATTGTTGATGAATATGGAGGGACCCTATTGAAGGGATGGAGCACAAAAGAGTCTTCTTCTTTTGTGAGTTGAAATAGACTGGTATTCACTGCCCTTCTGATTTATCTGTGTTGGCTCTCTGCTATTTTGTTGGGTTTTTTTTTTCTTTTTTTTCCTTTTTAGCTTTTGGGGTTTAGACCTTTCAAATGGTCACCATTTGAAGTGCGGTTTCATGGGAGATTGGGATAAGAGACAGGAAGAATCTAATGGGTTCAATTTATTTTTTGTTTTTATTTTTCTGTGAAACGAAAGGGTGCATGGAGGAGACGCAGGTCAATCTTTTCAAATCCTCCTTCACCTGTCAACTCCTTAATTTGTATTTACTGATCCGTAGCTAATATCACGGCCTATTTATTGTGATCGCTTTACAATTTCAGATTATCTTGTCCCACCCGCACTTTCTCATAACCCACCCCTCAATTATTTCTTCACATTATGTTTTGCTTCTTCTTCCTCTTTTTCTTTATCATTTTTTTTCTCTTTTCTCAAACTTTTTCATTCACATACTTATATATTTTCTACTCAGTTAAGAGATCATATAGTATATAGTATACAATAGGGCTGTCCCTTCCCTTCTGCTCCCACCTAATATATTATGTTCTTTTCCTTCTACCATTTTCTAGTCCTTTGGAACCATCCATTGGTTAGTGTTTTGGGCTTAATTATTCTAATAAAAATCATGTGGCTCTGGACAAATTGATTTGTTGTCTTGCATGAATGCAACAATGAGTGTGACCACACATGTCAAGTTAAAAAATTGGCACTATCACCTTCCATGTAATCCTCTTCTTGTCCCCCCTTACCTTTTTTAGCTCTCTTTAGACAAAACAAAAATATAAAACTTACACCTAAAACCCTATTATATTACTAATCATTTCTTTAATTATTACTATATCTTCTGTCTAAATTCACCGGATGTTGCTTACGGAAGATTCTTCCAGATTAGGAGTATTCTATATCATTTTCTGCTTCAACGTATGCTGCTTATCCAGCCTCTTTACTGCATGCATTCTCTCAAATCAAGCTTATTCATCTTCACAAACGAATCACCACCACCTCTAATATCAATACATTTAAAATTATGTATAATTATCTAACAGATTATGCATTTGTGTATGTATATGTATGATGCATTCACATCATGTCCAAACCTTCTTCTGTGTACACATAATTTTTTCTAATGGTTAATTTTACAACCTAATAACGGTTAGATTTGACAAATTTATGTAATTCAAAATTTATCCAAATTTTGTCAGATTTCTTGATCACGATTTCTTATATATTATTTTGAATATTTGTGATGTTTTCTGGCAAATGGGTATATTTAGATAAACAGCGGAAGGTCTTGAAATCATTAAATTTCAGAAATTGGTAGCTTATTTTTTTAGAAGTTCCTGTTGAAAGTTGTTGAAAACAAGTGACTTTTTTTTTTTTCAAATAATGAATCCAAACAATGTTCGGTTTATTTTTGACTTAGAGATTGTTTGGTTAAGCAACTTAAAGTTTATTGAATGAGTAGTATTATATAAATGTTATTATTGTAAGTTGTTTTAACAATTAAAGAAGAAACATGGTTAATTTGTTTGCTTATAGGATATAAATTTCATTAGTTATGGTGGGAACAGCATTATTGAAACGTGTTATACAATTCCGTGAGATATAATATAAAATGTTTCTGTCAGCGAATCTAAATGTTTATGTATTTATTTGATAAAATATGTTAACATAAATTGTAAAATATGTTAAATAATAATGAGTACACATTAATGTTTGGCCTATATATTCAATAAAACAAAAGTCAAAATGAGTTCGAGCTTAATTTCCAGAGAGAAAAAAACTTACCAAAAAATAAAACAAGTTTATAATTTAAGCCTCACCAAAATTGTTCCAACTAAGTCCTATGTTTACAATTCTCTAAATTTTGTAAAAATCAATGTAAATAATCAGTAGGTGTATCATATTATTTAAGGTTATTGGAAATAAAAAAGCTTAGCAGTTAACATAAGATGGTGGGAATAATTCTAAAATATATGCAGCTTGTTGGGTATTCAATGTATCTACAAACACACATCTTAAATTAAAGTATGAAAATCTATTTAAGGACTAATATGTTCCAACATTTAAAATACCCATCTAATAAAATAAGTGTTGGAATAATATGAAACTATAAAGAAATCCATTAATTGTGCCGAAATTGGACTTTTTCTTGTTCTTTTCAAATTCATTCAATGATATGTTTTCTTTGTCTGATTTGAAAGAAAAAGAAGCTCCCTGAATCCTCATGTTCTTCGAAGGAAAGATAGTTGGTAAGAGTTTGTCCTCCATGTTTCTATTCTACTTATATTGAAACAAATGCCAACAAAAATGAAAAATTATTTTCTTTAATGAGAAATCAATATTAACTATGGAATTTGAAATGAGAAAGGAATTAGATTGATATTCCTGTGCAAATATAACACGTCAAACTTCAGTATTTTGTTTTGTTTATACTGTAGTGATTTGTATTTTTTATGAAACAGTATTATTGTCTAACACTCTTTCGTGATTGCACATGATGCTTTATATATGCACACTGGCTTGTCCATGGTTTGGTAACAGGAAAAAGAATCACTTTTATTGTCTAACGTCCTTTTCTCTTGATCTTATTTCTTGACTAAAGCATTTCATCTTGCTTATTAAATATAAATAACATCAAATAAATTTTATTGTTTCATATACATACGTACAAATAAATAATTTTGAGATGTACATATATATGATAAAGAAATAAAACTTAAATATGTAGAATGTGAAATACCATATACATTTATACCTTTAAATATTAAAACTTTGTACTCATTTTGCATATGAAAAGTAAGGAAGTGACAACTCGTTATTATACTGTGCTGTGTCTGAGTTTTTGCTAGTGGTGATTCAGGTGCAGAAGCCCAAATATTTTGCTAGCTGATATCCAAAAGGTAAAGAAATTAACTCCTTTGTCTAGTTCCCTTGAGTGAGGATAATTTGGAGAACTAGCCTTTGCTGATGAAGATGATGGAACTTATCAATGCTACAAAGGGATTCTACTATGCTTCCTCCTTCCAAAATGCATGTCTTTTTCACACTCTTTTTTATTTATTATTATTATGCATTATTTTCCATCCATTTCTTCTTCCACACAATATATATATATACTTGATTGGAAATTTGACCTTATTCCATGAGAGAGACTTCGTCTTATTTACAATTTCAATGAAGTTATGATTATTTCATATCCACATTACAAAGAGTACATTTTTATTTGATGATTCAGGATATACTTATTACAGATTACCAGAGATTAAGTTAATATAATTAGTATTTTGAAGTTCATTCTTTCTGCTAACCCATTATTACTACCATGACTTACTAACAGTAGCTTTCTTTTACTATTTATATGTGCTTTTCCATACGAGAGAATCTACAACAATCAGAATACTTACAATTGTACGTTGCTGTTAAGTTCTCTTCCTTTTCTTTCCTTCTATTTGAAATTCTTCCGTTACTTACTTGTTAAAAAGTATTTAACAAGATAAATATGCATAACATATTCTTTCTAACACTTATTTTTTTTGTCAGACTGAGCAACATCCACAAACCTCATAAGATACACGAAACTTTGTGATTCTTAAAAAATTTCAATCAACAACAACAATCTCCTCGTTAACATTTTCAGTTATCAGATTTTGCTGGTTAAGTAGTGAAGAAGACGATAACAATAATGACCTAAAATAAACATGGTTATGATGACTACACATATATAGAGATTTGTAGGTGTATGCTTAAGTAACATGTTGTCGTGGATGGTCACCGAAAGTTGTAACACAATTGGAAAGCATATAATCAAAATATATATATATATATATATGTTCTGTTTATATACCCAAATTTTCTAGGTTATTCTCCCTTCTTCTCCGGGGTGCCCTTTTATTCCCTGCAAAGCAAAAGATGTGGTTTTCCCACTTCCACACATCTCTTTCAATAATTCTCCACACAAAAATGTGTAACAATTTTAATTGGGTTTCATCAATGCTGATCTGTAAATGCATCATATGTCCTTGCTTCATAATTATCGTCGGTAATCTATATTATCATTTTCGTGTTAGTTTGTCTTAAATCAGTGGTGTCCACTACTTTTCTTTTCCTCCAACAACAAATCTTCAAAATTATTTATTTAATAGGTTTGTCTGCCAGACATCAAAATATGATGTATTTGTTAGTCACTAACTATATTTGACATAAAGAGGTTACTATGTTTTTATTATAATTCGATCTTGCTATACTTTTTTTAACATATATTTAAACTTTGATTCGAAAAAGTAAAAAAAAAAAAAAAAACTAACTTTTTTTGTATATAAAAAGGATAGGTTAACTTTTTTTTTTTTCTTTTTAATTAAGTCAAAAAAATTTTATATAATAAAAAAAAAAAAATTTTATATACAAAAAAAAGATGT
>Ga0099822_1005127_pt1 | contig 17121 bp, 7 predicted proteins | sample CowpeawhiteBW_FD_76839 | JGI IMG/M metagenome (GOLD analysis project Ga0099822, IMG submission 76839) | Root nodule microbial communities of legume samples collected from California USA - Cow pea white BW | ecosystem: Host-associated > Plants > Roots > Nodule | place: USA: California | collected...
AAATAAAAAAAAAAAATATATATATATATATATATATATATATATATATATATATATATATATATATATATATATATATATCTTTGTAAGATTCTAATATAAGTTTTGTCACGAGTCCCTGATATTTTGAGTCAGACCAAATAAAAAAATATTTTTGAAAGTTGAAAATATGTTTATGGTTATTAAAGTTCGTACATGTGTACACTAAACTTGTGAAAGATTGTGAAATATAACTTAGGAACTTCTAATTTTAGTTCTGATTTTATGACGATATTTGAATAATTAAAGGTAAACTAAAATTATACCAGGGGTAACTAGTATGTATTTTGCAGGGATAACTGATATGTAATTTGAAGAACTCTTACAGGAATTAAAAAAAAAGAAATTACTCATGAGTATAGATGTGAAACATTATCACAATTACAAATTTGAGTGAGTCTAAATTTTATCATGTACAGGAAAACATTATACAACATATGAGGTAAAAACTTTATAAATCTCTCCAATTTCATTTGTGTTGTTTTTTCTATAGAAATTTTCTTCACAAAAGACTCATCACTTACAGTATATATTAAAGACATGATTATAAATTTGTTGCGTTTATTAACTTAACAAAATTGCTATACAGAAAGATGAGAAAATAAAACAAAAAGCAAAAATATATTATTTAGGAAATAAATAGTAAACAAAACTTGAATGAGGTCTTAATGATTTAGCAAGGGAAATGTGGATGGTGCAAAGGAAGCCCTCTTGACAAACCTCCCCTTCATTCTGGGTCTCTTCTCTGCATTCAATTTCCTAACCTCGTACCTTATTTTCTTGGAGAACAACCTTGTTCGGCGCTTTTCTCTGTACCTTGACACTCTTGCCTCTCTGCCTCCGTCAATTATCACCGGATGAATCCCAAATCCACCCACTTCACCATAAGGATCATGAATTCCCCTTCCATAACTTTCCTGCTTAATTAAGTTAAACATCATTAGTCACATAATCAAACAAGCATCACATCACCCTTAATAAGAAAAGTTATGGCGAATCTAACAGTTGGTGGCAATTAATAAGAAAAGAGAGATGAAAAAGGAGAAACAATAGTACATACGATGCATTCGTGCCAGCACTCGTCGGGGTCCAAGTTTGGTTTGTCAGGAGTGGTCCAAGGAGACTTTTGGCTAGCCCAGGCGATAATCACTGCCTCGTAATCAAGCTGCAACGATATCTTCTTCTTTTTCACCTCATCATTCTCTCCCAGTTCTTCTTCATTCCCCTTCTCCTTCCCCAATTCAAAATCACAAATCTTCTCCTTCACCTCTTCACACGTCTCGTAATCAAAGCTAAACTCAAACGATACATCTCTCCCCACCATCTCCATCTCCATCTCAGGGCTCTCTTCCTCTTCCACCTTCACCCCCCCACTACCCACCGAACACTCCTCCTCCTTCGCATCAATCAGTCCCAAATCCTCCATCCCCACGCACTCGTTTTCAAGCCCCCTACCCAGTAAATTCTCAACATCAGCCGCAAACTCAGCAAGTTCTGCGTCGGAAGGAAGCATCCCATGCAGGTTTTCCATCTCATTATTACTGTGATGAAAAACATTGCTCTGAAACCCTTTGTTTTCGGCCTCGGCCACGGCAGCTGCTGCTCCTTGATCAGTTGAAGTCACCGAAGAAGGAGAAGAGCTATTGGTCCCACATAGCTCAGCAACAAAAGGGTCGAATATGGGGACCCTGTAAAGAAGCTGCTCCTCGTTCTCGTCATGGGAATTCACCTCTTCCGAACCCACTTCTGGGACCAGATGGAAGGGATTGTTGCTACGAGAGTGTTTCCCGTGTCGGGGCGTTCGAGCTTTCTTAGTGTGCCAAGTGGGAGGTTGCTGTTGTTGTTGTTGTTCGTCGGTGGACTTGTACGACGCCGTTTTCAAGCGAACTCTTTCGTGCCGGCGAGCCAAAGGATTGGCGGAGTGAACCGAAGAGTCACAGGCCTGGCAGAGAAAAGCATCATCAGCGGCACAGTACCAACGTGCCCGCTTGGTTATGCAGCTGTCGCATGCTCTTGCCGTTTTGCCTCCAACCGCGTTTGCCGCGTTCTTTGCTGTACTCATCACACCCAAACAAAATTTGAAGCCAAATATCAAACGGGGGAATCGGGTTACAGTGTGGGTTTGGTTACAGGGGAGGGAATACGATACAATGATTATTATTTTGGATGAAAAAGGGGTGTGTGTGAGTGTGAACGGTGACCCACAGAGACGCTTTTGCATTCCATTTAACAGTGAGAGATCGTTCGGGTTTGCACTTTTGGGACCTCCTACAGTGAAAGGGAGTGAACTTTGGGGTCCACAATGCAACGCCTTATCTGGTTTTTCATTGGTGGAACATGGAAAGTTCATCCTTTTCTCTGCTTCCTCATTGGGTAGATTTCTAATCAGAGCGATTTCTCGTGGTGACCCACTTGCCCTGTGGATGAGCATGGGCTTTTCAAATTTTAATCCCATATCGGAAACAAAAAATAGTTAATCTACTCCCGTCTTGCTAGAAATATCTGAGTGAGATAGATTTGGTAGTTTCTGTTGCCTCAGCCTCACAGTGACGTTAAAAGGGTAAGACTTTTGTTCTGTGGTCCCCTTTTCTCTTCTTCCTCAATCACTTTTGGGGTTTTTTACCAATTATATATCTATTGGGTTCAGTGTGAGAGTGTAGCCAATGCAGCGGTGCCAGCTAAATGTATACCCTACTTGAGTTTGTCTGCAAGTTATTGCTGCTGAGTGTGTATACATGACTTGGATCCCCTGGATTTTGGATAATAGAGTTACATCTGTCATAGTTTATCTGGAAATAACCACAAATATGAGGCGTCCTAGTAGATCAGGTTATTTTGTCAAGTCCCTTCACACACTTCATTAGACAATAATCATGTTCTTCCCAAGTTGGCAAGATACCAAACAAATTAACATATCATGCGCATTCAAACCTTTATTTACAAATTATTAATGAACCATGTCATACATGTCGTATAGTCTTTACTCCTATCTAATAAGAACCTTATTTTTTAAATGAATATAGGTTAAATTATTCTTTTGGTCCCTCTATTTTGGTCCTTCTATTTTTTATGAAATTTTATTGTACTTCTCACGTTTTTCGTTGTCTCAATTTGGTTTTCATTTTTTTAAAAATTGACTCAATTTGGTCCTCACCATTAATTTTGACAAGACGGTGTTAAAGTCAATGTCACGTTTCAATTTATGGTTTTTTTGAATTTTTTTATTTATTTTTGACACGTGTTATTTCACTATTGTGCCACGTGTTAAAGTGACTCAATTTGGTCCCTATATTTGTTTTTAGTTTCAATTTAGTTCCAATTTTTGTAAAAATGAAACAATATTGTCCCTCCTTATATTGAGACTCAATTTAATCTTTTTTATATAACTTATGATGATATTCTTAATAAAATTGACATTTTTATTAAATATTTATAGAAATATTTTTAAATAAATTTTTTTTAGTTTTATTATTAAACAAAGTTAAACTCCAAACTTAATTTCAAAAATTAACAATTTTATCATCATATATAAAGGCATCAAGTGTATCATATTATACAAACTTGGTAAAGATTAAAAATCAAATAACTTGTCACACATAAACTTAGGAACTAAATTTCAAGTTCAAAACAAAATCAAAGTCTAATGTTTTGTGTAGAATTTAAAGTTAATTTAAAATATTTATAGAAATATTTAATAAAAACGTTACTTTTAGTAAGAATATCACCATAAAATTTATAAAAAAGTAAATTTAGTGTCAATTTGAGGAAGGACAATATTGTTTCATTTTTACAAAAATTATGACTAAATTGAAACTAAAAACAAATATAAGGACCAAATTGAGTCACTTTAACACGTGGCACGACTGTGAAGTGACATCTGTCAAAAAGAAAAATTAAAAAATATATAAAAAAATATAAAAAATTAAAAATATTAAAAATATTAAAAAAAAACAGAAATTGACACGTGGCGTTGACTTTAACACTGTCTAGTCAAAGTTAACAGTGGAGACCAAATTGAGTCATTTTTAAGAAAATGAGGACCAAATTGAAACAACGGAAAACGTGAGGACCAAAATGAAATTTGATGACAAATAGAGAGACAAAAAGATAATTTAACCATGAATCTATTAATTACAAATACTATTTTCTAATGATATAAGTGTTTATTAGTTACTATATAAGAATGTTAGAGGACTACTTGACGAGGTGAGTAGATTAGAGGAGATGAAGTGCTGTTTTGAAATACTTGTTTTTCTTAATTTATGTAAAGAAAAAAAAAAACTTAAACATTGACCAATATTAGACAAAGAAAGAGAGTGCTATGTTAATGAGTTGGGTGTTTGAAAAGAATAGCATAAGAAGGAATTTTTGCCTTGTACACCGATAAACATGAAACCTACCTCAAGGAAAGATGTAAGGTTCTAAGTTGAAAAATCAATCCAATTTTGATTACTTGTCCTGAATTAGGTTAGGAAAAAGAAATCCAATATTATGATTATATAGTGATGGAAAAAGAGAAAAAAGAAACGAATGGATATAATTATATACAGTGACATGGAAAGTATTATGGATAAGGATTTGAGAATTATGAAAGAGTGATGTGGAGTTAGGAATTCTGAAAGTAGAAAGTAAAAATGGAGAGTGAAATGCAAAATTTGGAAAGCATAGAGAAAGAATTGTGATGGGGAAACATATTCTTGGAGGTGAAAAGGACAATAGCATTACCATCTTCTTCCCTTTCACGTGTCAATTTGGAATCTTATTCTGTCAGATACTTCATACTCAAATCTACGCATTCAAAGATAAATACCCACTAACAAGTACATTTTTATATTCTTTTTATTACCTTGTCGTTTTTTACAACATCCTTCGTAAATGTAAAATTCCGTCTTTTACCAATAAATTACCAACATATTTTTTAATCAACACAGTCATTGCAAATCTGCCATTTTTGTTCTGTTCTTTCGAAAAAAAAAATCATTCAATTTAATTTTTTTTTTAAAAGTATTTGCTATATAATTTCTCTAAGGAGAGAGAGACAGAAAAAATCACTTTCAAAAAATTAAGAGACGGAAAGGGAGAAAGATATTTGTTCGGTTGTTTCAGAGTAAATCAAATATGCATATTAGAGTCAATGATTTTCTTTTATGACAATTTTTCATTAGAGTCATTTTCTCGACGAATTTAATTAATAACACTTTTAATTACGCTTGAATTTATAATTTAATTTTAGAATTAGTCTATTACTCTCTCTTTTTCATAATATTTGAGCGTATTTTTATTTAGGGATGGTTTTATACAAAACCAGAAAATTTTATAGAATCACTGAATATGCATTCGATCTAAAATAATTAGTTTTCATCTTCTTACCAATTTTTAAACCTCAATTTAAAAGCACTATGATATAGATGCATACCAAGTCAACAATTTGTAAGTATTCAATGTTAAAAAACAAGTCAGAGCAATCAATTCCATCTTCTCAAGTTTCAAATGCATTTTTATTTCTTTTATCGCACCTTCTCTTCATTCATTTAATTGTTTATTCTTAAGTCGACTACTTGGAACCTAAAATTGTTAAAAATTCAAATCCAACTATATAAGCACTTTTAAAATCTCAAGAGCATTAAAACACATTATGCATAATTTATAGCTATTAAAAATAGTTATCTTCATATATCAAGTTTGTATTCTTAAGAGAAACTCTCTAAAACTCTAAAACTAAGGAAAATACAGTATACTCCACTTCCAAAGAAGCTAAAAAAAATTATTCAATATTTATTACATTTCTTTTTTTATCATAAAATATGATCTGAGAATGAAAGCTATAAAAAAATCATTTCATAAAATTACAGAGAAAATAGAAAAGGATTAAAGGAACTTAGAATAGAGAAAGAAGATGCGAGGATAAAAAAAAGTGCAGTTATTCATTAAGTTACTATTTTATCTTTCAATTTAAAAACTATCAATTATAAAATATTTGTTAAAAATATTGTAATCTCCCATTGTGTCTTTTTTGAGTTTCTATTAGAAACATGTAATTGAAAAGTCTAGATTTTAATAAAATTAAAGAGTCCACAGTGGGTTGAGTTATGTTTCAGATATATTTAACCAATGAATCTGTTTTTTCTAGACTAATGGTATATTTTCAAAAATATTTTTTCATGGAAAAATTTATAATTCAATTCATTGCTTAAAAAGATGTTGGATGTAAAAGTAAAAAAAAAAATGAACAAAAGTATTATGCTCGCAAAATTGAAGTAATGCAACAAACTCAAACAAATTATATACATAAAAAAAATATAACTAGAAGATTAATTCTGTCTTCTTATCGCATTGTGGTCACTATTTCTTATAATCATATCCGTTTAATAGTATGTTGTAGTTTATTATCTTGGATTGATTTTTGTAGTATTGTTATCTTCACGAGACTCAAGCCTCAATGTCGTTTTTTTTTAATGTAATTGGTTTCCGAATTCTAAATTAGCCCAAAACATAAAGAAACAAAAAGAAGCTTCATTTGACCCATTTCTACTGAGCCCGAATGAGGTTGATTGGATATACGTTTTGAAAAATGGGCCAACTACTAAAGCAAGAAAAAGCCCAATTTTTGTATCGAACTTCATTATTCTTTCAAATTTAATTTTGCACCGCATCTTGATTATTTTAATTGTACATAGCCTCTCCGTTGTTCTTTACGTCCTTTCCCGTCCATTTTAACAGCTATTTCTTCTATTTAAAAAGTAATATAACTTATTATATTTTGTTCTCTGTATTGAATCTGGCGTTTTCTATGAAATTTAAATTAACGCTACATGTTTTGTACGAACGCGATTACATATATCATGTATGTTATTTTTATAATTTAAGTCAATTCGGCAATTACTTTATCTTAAAGGTTCATTACTACATTGTGTTTTTTGTTTGTTAATATTCTGCTTGATTTATTGATATTATGAAACTTACAAGATACATACCTATTTATTTCGAAGAATAATTTTGAGAACATTGATTTTTTTTTTAATGTAAGCATTTTTTTTTCTGATTTATATTGTTTCGATAACTTCTGACCTATGATCTCTTTTGTGTGATTGGATTTTAGTTTATCGTTCTTTGATTCAGTTTTTTTTTTTTCATCACCAGTGGTTTGTCGGCAAAAAAAATGGTCGTTTTTTTTTTCTTGTGGAATGATTAATGAGGGAGGAATTACATAAATGTAATTTCATCTTGATTCATATAAATGACAACACTTTCGATTTAAAACCTTAATTAAATTCTACCTAATGCAAAATTTGAACTACCATTTGCATTTCCAAGAAATAAAGATCTTACAAATTTCTTGATCAGAGAAGCAAAACTCGTATTTTCACACTTTTGAAGGTTATTAGCATATCGTAGAATCATTTACAATGCAATCAATCTGATAGAAAAATCTTTCTCCGCTGCAAGCTTTTTCTTTTTTTCCTCTCATAGCTAGTAAATCTGGTGTGCTTCTTCAGGACTCAGCTTTTTTCTATCCAAGTCATATCCACCAAAACAGTGATGAGTTTGATGACAAAAATAAAAAGTTGATGACAAGTCACAACAAAGTAATCCATAACTAGTTACTTCATTTTGATGCAACTATTAAGCGCCACCTATTATATCTTTTGTAACCATTAGTAGGGAGTATTAAACATTCTTACCTATACGGCACCTTTACACGAAATTCTATGTAACTTTTTAGCTGCCACAACATCTTAAATAAGTATTCTGACTATGCCAACTTTCATTCATTAAGCCTCAATCTCTCAACACACACATCTGTAAAAGAAAATAACCATTACATCTTATTATGTATGTGATGTTGTGAAGTCGTTGTTTCATTTTAACTCATTTAGTAGCGGTTTAACAATTTAAGTAAATGTTAGTTTCGTCAACTCCAGTTGATTTTGTGATTTGAGTTCAAATTGAAAACTATTTTAAACACTGCATCAAGGTCAATTTACTGATATAATAATGTGTGATATTAATGGAGCCCCTTGTTGGGGGTTTATGAATAACATTTACTTGGCTGAAAAAGACTGGGGGATATAGTGTGTAACACTTTATAATAAATAAGTGCTTCAGAGGGAAAGTCGTGAGAAAATAATCTATGATTTAGAATATGCGAATCCATTGGTTTAGAGTCCCGACAAAAGGGTAAAAATATTGTAATGTAACACGATTTGTAAAAAAAGAAACACTCCATTTAATGAGTTTAATTAATAAAACCATAAGTACACTAAAATAGAAATAATTCTTTATCTAACGAGACTAGATTTATTGATTCGCTTTTGTGAGAAATGTTTAAGATTTTTAATTTGTCTAACATCAAAATCACATGATCGAAATATACAAAATCAATTGTACATATATAATTGAAAAGAATAGATATGTTTATTAAGACCTTATCATTAGAATCATCACTGCATGTAGTTGTAGCAAGTACGACGTCTTTTCGTCATTTTTCTCATTGGTTTACGTTAACAACAGTTGAGTTTCTTTTTTAAGAAAAAATATAAGTTCATACCCACTGACCACTTTTTTTATTATATTTATACGTTACAAGTTAATTTGTTTTGAGTTACAAATTAATTTTAAGATGATAAAAAAAATATCAAATGTTGAGTATCAACCTATTATTTTTCTTTTTGAATTATTCTTTATTGTTCATGGTTCCGCCACTTAGAATATTCAATCATTTTTCATAGTATCATAGATCGGTATTACCGTCCTTATTCGTTATATTTGTACTTGTCCTTTTTAGAACTTTTTGATTGTTTTATCTGCTTCACTGTCATGATAAGGTCAAATAAAAAAAAATAAAAATCACACATTCGGTTTATAAAGTTGTTCAGTGAACATTTTGTAGATTAAGTGTCAATTCCTTGTACAAAACCATGACTATTTTGTGGACCATGAAAAATTTTGTCGCGATGATCCAAGTACTTAAAATAACAACTAACTCTCATTATATTAAGTTAGCATTTTATTATTTTCTTTTGTCGGAAATGTTCTTTGATTCACTTCAAACACTTGTAACTTATCACTTACCTCGTAAATTTATTTGACAAAGCACTCCAAATGTCAAGGACAGTGAATAAGCGAGGATACATTTTAAAAAATTCGGTTTCATGACATCAATCATCTTTTCACTTTCAAGTTTTTAACGTACCAATTTTTATATCTGGTGATTCTTTTGTAAAAAGTTTCACTTCTCTCTAAATGTAGCACAAATTTTCCTCTCATTTAATCTCTCTTAGATGTGATCATATATCATAATTAGATTTATTTAGAACGATCTGTCCTACACTTTCAAATTAATTACCACTGGAAATGGTTTCTTTACCATCTCTTAAGATCTTCAATAATTCAAGGGAAAAAAATCTTTAATACCAAATTGAAAAATAGAATCATTCTATAAATTTCATTTATATAATTTTTGTATGTAGATATTTTGTTCTTATAACATTTAACTCTTATAAATTGTAAGCCAATCAAGAAAACATATAAATAAAAATTATAATTATACAATATTTTATAAGTCTAGACAAAACTCTAATTTGATTAATAAAATGTTTTCATCTAAAATCAAGAATGATTTAAGTTAATACACTTATCTGAAGTATATGTTTTGCCACAGTATTGATTAATTTTATATTAATTATACAAAAAAGTAAAATATCCTTTAAAAAAAATATTGTACTGATTTATGATATTAATTTAGCTTTTAAAAGTTGAAATATTCCTAAATAAAACTATTAAACTAAACTATGCTATATTCAAAAATATATTCTAGAATGAGACATCTATTAATAATTGTAACATCTCAAATTAACACAGACATAAAACATCACATGTTTATAGAACAAAAATAGAGCACCGACCAACTATATCAGAATTAACCTTCTAAAATTATCCATAATATACTGAACTAAAAAATATTAAGGAACAAGGCTAAAAGCTTTAAGTTAGACATGTAACCGTTTAACTTGAGAGTGCTCACAGAATAAAGAGTTGCAAAATAAAACAGTTAGACAAAAGGTGCTCAAAAGAGCATTAGCTACTGCGTCCAAGACTAGACAGCAGCATCACCACCATCTAAATGATTCGCAAGAATCTACACGTCTGTTCACACTAAGTATTTGGTGATCATTGCAAAAAGGAAAAGTCAAACAGAGAACACAAACATAGAGAGAAAAAGGGTAAGCTAAAAATAAAATAAAAAAATAATCATATATGTATACAAACAGATTTTTAAACAGGTTTCAGTAAGCACACAAGACATGTGAAGGTAAACAGAGTAAGACCCTCAAACTCAATTATCTGGATTGTGCGCTTGATATAGAATTCTAAAGGAAGTATGCATTTGTGTTGGTTTCTAAATTCTACAGAGTCTAGACACAAGGGATTATCACCCAACAACACACAAGGTTAATCCCATTATGCTTTGGGCCCAAGCATGTCTCAAGACTAGCATCTCTTGTCACTATCAGAGTTCAGAATACCTTCATTTATCTAGACATCTCCTATATTAAGACATACACTAACCACACCATCAACAAGAATTTCCCTCGAAACTCTTTCATCATCAACATTCCACATGTTATCTTAGAATAATTATCATCCCATGCTACACACATCACGTACACGTCTACAAAAATGCTACATCATTCATGCATAGCTTCATAGATCATATTTTTAACATTAACTCAGTCAATCACAAGTTAAAATAAGGAATTAAAATTCTGTAGCAATTCTCACTTAAGTTAGACTGGTTTTGCTTAAGCTAGACTAATAGCTAGAAATTATCGCTTAAGCTAAAATTCGAACAGAGAGCAATGTGGAATTCTATTATTCTCGCTTAAGCTACATTATTCTCACTTAAGCTAAAAATTCTTACTAAGCTAGATTTATCTCGCTTAAACTAAAAATTCTCGCTTAAGCTAAAATAGCAGGATTTGACTGGTTTTAGTATGCAAAAACCAAAAATATCAAACAACAAAACTAAAAAACTCAACCACGAACATCAAACCAACATTTCAAGTATGATTTAAGACCAAAAACATGCAAGAAACATAAAAAAAAAAAGTTTTAAAATCCTCGTTTTCCTTACCTTAGAGAGAGATTAACTCAGTCAAACAATCTCTAACAACAGAGCACCACAACACGACTACTACTTAAGGAGCTAACAACCAATATCAAGAAAGGAACAGTGAGACTATGACCACTAATAGAATCAGGCCAAAACTTCAAAACATAAACAAAACGAAGAAAGTGATGAAGGTTTAATTCAACTTACATAGAGCAGGAGCATTCAATAAATTTGAAAGAAGTCGTAACTCAAACTGTAACAGAGATTATGTTTCAAGAGGTGAAGAAAGAATGTGAACTATTTGAAAAAAAAAAAAAGACAGAATAGAAAAAAAGTGAGTAGTAGGAAGGAAGTATTGAAAATAGCAAGTAGGTTGACCCTTAACCCTTTAATAACACCGTCCCAAAAACATCTTTTAAGATAGACAGGGAGTTTTACAATAACGATTCAAACAAGCACGTTATTAACTTTTTTATATCCACGTATCGAAACTCCTTAAAGTTCTATATTGTAGTTACTTCACCTACTCTAACAAGCACTTAATTTAAGACGAAAGAATTGTCATTTAACTAGAGTTATGATGACCCAGTCCGTGAGAAAAAGGATAAAAGTAATTAAGATGTGGCATAATTATTTTGTCCTCATTGTACTTTTTGATCAAACAAAATTCAAATTGGAGCTATAAATTTGGCACCAGAGCAGTCAATATCATACGTGGTAGCTGAATCTATATACACAGCTGTTTCAAAATATGCTTTAATAAATTGCAATTTTATCATCTTGGACTCATTTTATTCGTATGATATAATAAAAGGGCACAAAAAAAGTCTAACCAATAAAAACGGCATTAATGGATATGAGGATCGACATGACATGATTAGAGGCTGAGCATGAACAAATCCGATAGTTCCTTTTAAGGTTTATTTGAATGACTATGGAAAGTAAAGGAGTTATGAATCAAATCGTCATCACAGGCTTGTTCTTTAGTATATAAGCAAAAAGTCCTAACAGGACAAAACAAAACTATTTATTTTACAAATATATTGTAAAAAAAAAATTAACTATATAGATAATATTAAAGGCGAGCATGGTAATGAATGGTGTTGCTCGTTGGAGCGAGACCTGCCAGTTCATAACCATAATGGCGTGAGTCACGTTCTTGAACTAACAAAACTGTATTAATTTCAATCATGTTTTGTTTTGGCTTTCTTCTATTTGTGATAGCCGACTTAGTAGCCTTTCCCATCTTTTATGAGTCTTGAAAAGTTTGGTGGATGGATCGTCAACTTCACTTTTCACCATCTCTAATTTCTACGCACGTACGTAACTTACCAGCACTTTCTATTCTCGATCACACTTACCTTCTTTCTTTCCCCCACAGAGATAAGAGAAAATACCCACCATAACACTCACACTCATGCCTGCTTAATAAAAGAAAAAAGACAAACCATTCTGCTGCATTGCATGCTCCCTATCACGTACAAATACGTATATCATCTTTTACTTCACTTACACTTCGTGCTTCCACAAAAACCATTTTCTCCTACACTTTCTGTTCCTTATTTTCCTCATATAATAATATAATACACACTCTTCACTAATCACTATCTCCTAACACATGCTTGCAATCTTGAAAACTTATAACAGAAAGTACACTTGTCCATAGTCACAAATCATGTTCTGTCAAAGTCTCCAGAATTGAGAATCTATAAAGAAAGACCCTTTTGAAGTGCAGTGGCAGCTCAGATTCTGTGGCTGGTTCAGTTAGTGTCGAGCGGAAAAAGATTAAATATTCAAATACTTTCAGCATTTGCCATTTTCTGCAGATTTATATCATATTCAAATACTTCGGTTCTCATTTTGACGTAAACTCGTAAAAAAAAAAATGTTTGAGGAGATGAGCAATAAACAGTTGTTGATACCCACCATCCCCCAATAACGAAACATGGACCCCGTGAACAACTCCCATTGCCAACAGTGACAAAAAGGCAGTGAGTAAAGCAAGGGAACCATCAATTTATTGCACGCACACTACCAAACGCCAGAGCAATTGAAAACAACCACATCGGAAGAAAAGGAGGACCTGCCAACTGCGTATCCGAATGAAATTTTATGATTGGGAATGGTAGGTGTTACTAATCAATAGCAGGCGCCATTATTTTGGCGCACAATCACAACACATTCAATATGGTTTCTTAAATGTAACATTCCTCGCACACAACCTCACAATCTTATTGCTAAATACATTTGGCTCATGCTAACCAAACTTAATAGAATCTCGCCGACAACAACAAACCAAACCACTTCTACTTACATTTCAAGTCCTAATTACAACCTTCCAATAACACTGCAGGCAAATACAAACTTCAAATTCAACTTTTCTTTCCCTTACATGTTGCACATATTCATCAATAAACACAAGTCTATGCAAATTCACTAGAGCCCTGTAATTGTTTGGAAAATAAACAGGAAAAAAAAAAGGATATAAAAAGTGGGATATGATATGATATGAAATGATAAAATAACCAATATGACTGAGAAATGAGATCTGTGGTTCGGCTACAGCAGAGAAAGGTTATGAGTACTCATCTATTTCATTACTGAAACCAAAGCAATAACCGATTTCTTTTCTTTTTCTTTCTTTTTCCTTCTTTGATTCAATTCTCCCCCTAGAGCTTAACGATCTCAGGAATGTGAACCGGATAACGATCAATGCAATCAGACCAAGGCCCGTCAACCGGTGTCTTAATGTTTCTGTTGCACTTCCACACGGCACTGTTGCATTTAAACCCACTCCCAAACGCTATCTGCCACACCCTATCTCCTCTCTTCATCCTCCCCTTCGATTCAATGTAGTTCAGCTCGTACCACAGAGAAGAAGAGGAAGTGTTTCCGAACCTGTGCAGGGTCATTCTAGAGGCCTCCACGTGTTCGGCCGAAAGCTGGAGATTCTTCTGCAACTCATCAATCACAGCACGCCCACCAGCGTGGATGCAGAAGTGCTCAAACGCTTGTTTGAAGTCAGGAATATAAGGCTTCCATTTGGGGTTGAAGATTTTCCTCCCAATGAGAGTGAGAAGGAAGAGTAACTGCTCGGAAGCCGGAAGCACAAGAGGACCCATGGTGGTGATGTTGGACTTGAGAGCCTCGCCTGCAATAGCCATGAGATCCTTCTGAAGTGAAATCCCCACCTTCCCTTCTTTGTCTTCCTCCTCAAACACACAACGGTAGGCCTTGTCGTCAGCACCTTTGTGTGTGCGAACAACGTGTACCAATCTGTACTTGGCTCTCCTACGTTCAGACCTACGGTTTGACAACAAAATAGCAGCACCCCCCATTCGGAACAAGCAATTCGGGAGAAGCATGGCTCGCTCGTTGCCCTGGTAGTAGTTAGGGGTTATGATCTCCGTGCTCACAACGACAGCGTTTGAATTGGGGTGGACTTGGAGAAGGTCACGTGCCAAGTCAATGGATATCAGGCCAGCACTGCAACCCATCCCGGAGAGGTTGAAGCTCTTGATGTTGCTCCTGAGCTTGTACTTGTTGATGACCATAGCAGACAGGGAAGGAGTGGGGGAAAAGAGGCTGCAATTAACTATGAGGATGTCTATGTCCTTAGGCTTGAGGCCGGTTTTGGCAAACAAAGAGTCCATGGCGGAGAAAATAACAAGCTCGGCCTCTCCCCTGGCAGCCTCCATGGTGGGTTTGGGAGGGATGTAGTGGATGGCGGGGGGGAGACAGGTCTCTTCTCCGAGACCAGAACGTTCGAGAATCCTCATTTGGAACTCGACACTCTTGGGGTTGTTCTTGAGGATGAGTCTGGAGTGTTCCATGAAGGTAGCAAAAGGAACACGACATGTTACGGGTGGTTTGAAGCAGGCGTAGTCAACGAGGTAGATGGTACGAGGCTTTGACATGAAGTAGACGGTGGCTATGAAGATGATGAGGAAGGCCGAGCAGAGGATTTGGACGAGATCGAAGTGGAGGGAGTTCCAGAGAGAGAGGATCTCGTCGGGGCCCAAGCGTAGAAGCTCAACGGAGATGGCGATCATCATGGGAATAAGAGTGAGGGTGAGAATGTGGTTGACCAGGTACTGGTAGCCTAGTTTGACATACTTGAGCTTGACCGAGTTGGAGAAATCCGGCAACACTGGAGGCATGTTGTTGTTGAGTGGTCGAAAAAGAAGAGAATTGGTTGAGGAAGAAAGAGAATAAGGTTTGATGATAATAAGAGAGGGTAGAGGGTGGTGAGGTTTTAAAGGCGAAGGGACCCTGAGTTCTGAACGGGGGCAGATGAGAGCAGTTAATGAAAGACTTCACGTCACTCAACGCTCACTTAACTTGGTATTAATTTTCATAACTCCACCCTTCGACGTCTAACTAAACCCTAACACCCGTAAAAACTTTCTCTCATTTACTTCTCTTGCTTTTCATCATTATTTTCCCCTCTCAACGCCCCTCTACACACTCCATCGTCTTATCTTATTATCTCTAACAATTTTAATCAGACACCAACCACAAAAAATATAACTAAGCCATGTGTCAGAACGCCCAAACTTTAACTAATATGGATTTAGGTACATTTTAATACGGTCATATGTAGATACAACGAACTCCCAAATGAGTTAACCTATCACACTTTTTTTGGCTTTCGGGGAAATAAATATACATATTCTGCTCTACCTAAAACTCCGCTATCCGATTTCAAAATATTTTCTTTTTAATATATATCAAATAAATACTATGAAACCCTTCCTCAGTTATTACGTTTTATGCCAGATAGTACTTCCAATCTTCTAATTTTAACCATGCCAATAAAGCTATAACAATTTTTTTTTATGACAAGTACAGTCTTTCACATGAATTTTTTTAACATCAATACGTAACATTCCAACTTCATTCTATAAAAGTTTGTCTCAAGAATTCCAGTAAGGTTTGTGGTTGTATGGTTGATGGATAATGTTTTATTAATTTGCGTTAGATTTTAAAATTTATAAATTATGTCTGACTACTATGATTATGTTAGCTTAGGTTTTAATTTAGAATGGTTAATGGAATCAATTTTATATATGATGTATTGGTGTGAACCATTTAGGTTTCATGATAATTGGCCATATCGAATTATACATGTTATGTCATGATATTTGATAGTTGAAATAGATATGTATATATTTTGAAAGTTGTTTTAGATTGTTAAATACTTTTGAAATATTTCACTCGATGAATTTGAAATTCGCTCAGCGGACGGAGATGTGGAAAACTGTGGTGTCTATTACCTCAACGGATGTGTAAAAAAACCTTAACTCACAAATTTTGAATTTAGTGTTTCTTTATTTAAATGGATATATATTTTTAATTTATTTGCTGTTAAAGTCCATGCCAAGGATAATGTTGATTATTCAAAAAGATAACATTGACCATTCAAAAGTTTTCAACAGTACAGCATTGACCATATATATCGTTCATTTAATAGTTTATCGTAACGTGTATTGGATTTTACTGATTTAATGCACTCTCGTTAATTAGGTAATTTAGTGGAACATATGAATGACAACCATCATTCATGACTTCCGGTTCAAAGAGAAAAGGAGAGTGAAAAAGATCACATGTATCTTACTATGTGGTCAGGGATTTAAGTTAATTTTCGATATAAAACAAATCTATTTAGAAATCAATTCCCTAAATAAGTTTCAATAAAAACGTATCACCATCAAAGTTTGGTCTTTGTTCATGGAATGGATTAAAATTTGTATTTGGAAATGAAAACAACCCTTTGCCTCTGCGTACTCTGAAATTAATAAGCACCACAAAAACAGATAGACCAACCGCGTATTATAATTGCGAAAATTATGAGAAAAAGTTAAGCATATAGAAAAAAAAAAAAAAAAAAAAAAAAAAAAAAAAAGCGAAAAATAGAAAAAAAAAAAAGAAAAAAATTAAAATAAGTACAAATAAAATGAAACAGAAGA
>Ga0099822_1005131_pt1 | contig 17109 bp, 3 predicted proteins | sample CowpeawhiteBW_FD_76839 | JGI IMG/M metagenome (GOLD analysis project Ga0099822, IMG submission 76839) | Root nodule microbial communities of legume samples collected from California USA - Cow pea white BW | ecosystem: Host-associated > Plants > Roots > Nodule | place: USA: California | collected...
AATGCCGCTAAGCTTCGGCAGGGTTGCGTCTGGCAAATATTGCCGAAGCACCCCCCAGTCCCAGTCATTGGTCTGAAGCCAGTAGTCGTGAATGGTTTTCCCCGGTTCCGCTTGATCCAAAGGTTATAATAGTGTTCATTATCTTAGTCCGATAAAAAAATGTAAAACATGAGTCAGTGTTTTTAAGATAATCTTGAATATTTTTATGTTTGGAAATTGACTTTCTATCTTTCTAAATATAATATTCGATTATGTTATCATCTCAAATTAAACCAAATTTGGATTTTATCTGATTTTCTAAATAATTGATTATATATATAGTTAGTGACAGAGCTTGTAACATTCCATTTTAACACCTTAAAACTAATATAAGATATGACACTTCATTATGATACTCAAAACAGGTAATCCAATGTATAAAGTATATTAATATATTTTTATAAAAGAAGAAAACAAGAACAATCATACCTCACAAACAACCAATTTTATTACAATTATCATAAGCGATCAAGATCACATACATGCATTTTATCAAACTCTCTGGAATTCGATTTATCCAAATAAGTGCAACTTTAGTAGAACTAGGAACGTTATGCACTTGTGGTGATGGAATAACTTGCCTACCTGAGCTACCGCACATAAGGTAAATCCTTTTTACTATCATAAAACCCTATGGTCGTTCTCATGACAAGACCTCTTGCTACTCTCACGGCCTAATCATCCTCCTCTACATGAATATGAATGATTCGTAGAGTTTCAGTATTAGCTCCCTAAGATGCAATAGTTCTATCCTCAGTGCATACCCTAAAAATTTAAGCATTCAATGGAATTCCTTCCCTAGGAATACCCTCACATTATCACCAATTATTCAATCTCAACCAATTACAATTATCGTAACAAAATCTTCACAAGATCCTCATACCCACAATCATACATCAACATACCTTATCATATACATTTTCATCGATTATTCTATAAACTTAGTTCATCACGCAAAACACACAATAACATGGTGCCTCAATCATTCATTATTTAACACAAGAAACAAATGTCAAAGCTATCAACAACCTAATCTACATGAACTTTATGAAAAACACTTGTCTCACTGTAGACCTCTACTTTTAGATCTGACCAACCAAAGTGAAGATCTATGTGTTGAGGATCCATTAAAATTTCAGCTAGATATGACGGTTAACGAAGTGGGAAATTTCATTTTACCAAAAGAATAGGGTGGCGCCCGAAATTGGAAAAGTGGCGCATGGTGCCTAGCCCTTGGAACCCACATACTTCTAGCGTTCGATTGTTCAAAAGTGGTGTCCGACGACACTAAGTTAGTGACCTAGCGCCCAACGACACTATAACAGGCCCCAACGATGTATGAGAAACAACAATTTAGGAGAAAATTGATCATGTGTACTTGACTAATTGGGCACCTTTCCTTTTGGTGTTTTTGATTCCAAATGGTTTTAGAGAGTACAAAATTGATACCTAATCACTCAAAACACAGATCCAAACCTTTCCCTAAATCAAGACCAAACATAGATCAAATATCAAATTATTCAACATACAACTCATCAATCCAACAAATCACATCTCAATTTACTATCAAGATGACAAATTCAATAGAAAAATAACTTCCTTTACCTGAAAAAGTGGCTCCACAGATGTAACATCCTGGTAGGATATTACTTAAATAAATAAATAAATAAATAAAAATAAACCATTTATCTTTATAAATACCTCATTTATTGTCCAATCATTTCCCGAAAACGCGAGAAATTTCTAGAACGTTAAAACTTATAAATCGTGATATATAGTCAAATATTCGTAATTCACCTTTACAATTCCAAAAACCAAAAGTAGTGAACAAGTAATTTAAATTACATGAAAATCTAATAAAGTAGTCTTTATAAATCCCCATGTAATCTACTCCCATTCTTCGCCACTAAGCATCTCCTGGCTCACATGTACATCATTTGCTCCCCGGATAACAAGTTACTTGATCATCGTCACACACAAACAAATAGGGTGAGTTATGCACATAGATAAAAGAAATATGAATTAAACCCACCCAAGTACTCATAATCATTTATCTTTTTATAATAAACACACTTTCCCCACTCATAACCATTATGAGTTTATGCATGTATTCTTGATCATGGGACTTTCCCGAGCTTCTACGAACCTCCTCACTCGTGGTCCAACCTACAAGCCTATCTCGCTCGTAGTCCTGCTTCACGGACTCCCTCGACCGTCATCCGAACTTCGCGCTCAGACTTGGACCCGCATACCCACCTTTCCTACTATGAACTCCTTCGCTCATAGCATTCTCAAGTTTGAGCATGAAATGAACTCCCTCTCTCACTCATCCCAAACAAGAGTACCTTCGGTGAACTAACCATTCACGTTTCGCATGCGGTCCACCGATTACGAACTCCTCGCTCGCGACCTAAACCAATCACATCCCAGATCCTGTGGACTTAGTCCCTCCATAATTCCCGTAATTTCGGAAATATAAAACAACCAGCTCAATCAGTACTTGAATGCATGAATCTTCACAGTTCTCGCTTAGTCTAGAAGCCTTCGCCCAAGCGAGTGTATCTGTCTCGCTCAAGCTAGACTCCCTCGCCTGAGCGAGTGTGGTATAGTGGCTCTCTACGAGTTCTCGCTTAGGCGAGACCTTCTCGCCTGAGCGAGGCCCTCATTGGCCCAAATAAACAATCCCTCGCCTGGACGAGGATTCAAACAGAAAACGTGACAAGTTTCCTCGCGACCTCGCCTAGGCGAGCCATTCTCGCCTGAGCGAGAGAACGTGTCGCTCAACACGAACGTTGGTCGCTTGAGCGAGACGCTTGAATCAAAACCAGAGATGAGTTTCTGCGATTTTCGCTTAGGCGAGAGTGACTCGCTTGGGCGAAAATAGCAGAGGTTCTCCCCTGTTCACGCATGAAATCAACCAAAACCAAACTAAAACACAACTTAATCAGTACCATGCAGTCTATATCAACAAGCAAACCACACAGACATGTTTTAACCCCATTTGAACCATCAAAACTTAGGATTTACCCACAAACAACCATTCAGTACCAAAACCCTCATCCTAATCATCCAAAGGCATAAAAGACTTTGTAAACAACATCAAATGAACCACTTCTCAATCTCCTCACATATATCACGAAATTCATAGCACATAGGAATCAGTTGAGAAGGGCAAAACGCAGAATCACAACACATATAATTTAATTTACACACATAAGGACAACTTCCCCTGACCTGGAATCTTTGCACACAAAAATTGCAGCCTTTGGGGGTTCTTCTTCAATTCACCAGTCCGCCTAGTTCTTCCTCTCAAGTCCACTCTCAATAACACTCAACTCTCCCTTCACACTCTCAGAATTCGTGCTTTGCTTTCTATGCCACAAAGACATCCCTAAAACAACCTTTTCTCTCCCTTACTTGATCCCAAAATATTGCCTTAATGAGAGATAAATGGGGCAAAACGAAAATTTACCTTTTATACCTACTTAATGGTCATTGAATTAATGGTTTACACTAGTTTTCCAACCCCTTTGGCTGCTCCTTATGCTAGGGTTTCTTTTGCCCTTTCACATTCACTCCAAAGCTAAATTTAGCAAAAATCCACTTATCAAGCCAATGCACAACCTTTATGCCCAATTCGTATTTCTTACTAATTCATACAATCATAGGCTTAAGTGATCACTCATCATGATCCATCACGATATTAAAACAATATAAATAAAAACACATAAATGACATACATAGGACTTAAACCCATGTCCTCTTACTCAATTAAGTACTCTTAATAACCAAGTGAGCTAGTACTTTTCCACGTCATACTAATTAACATTTAATGTCATCAAGGTTCCCACTACCCTCATTTATTAATTAATTATTTATTTAATCAATTATTTTCATGGGTCTTACAACAGACACAAACAATTCTAAGAACATCGAACACTTATAACTTCACAAGATCCACTATCTACACATAGAAACATCAGAAGAACGATCAGAACATACCGTTATGATCAATAATCAGTAGATACTCATATAGAAGATGAAAAGCTCACATGCAAGCAGAAAAAACCTCATGCAAGTAGAAAAAATCTCACATGCAACAGAAACAAAAGAAGACCAAGAAAAATGACTGAAACTTAACTTATGCGAATGAAGAAACTGATTGGTCCAAATTGAAGAGCTCTCCGCGAGGATCACTTCTACGGTCTCAAATCTTCAATCAGGCAAATAGAGAAGGGGCACCCTCAGAGAGAAGTTAGAGAACTCTAGAAAAGTGGTTTCAAGAGAGATAATATGTTTTAAAATAATGAAACATGTTTATAACAATTATATTTATACTAAAACTTTTTAATATATAATCGAATCTCGCTATTTTTAAATCATTATCACTTCTAAAACACCATTCTTTAGGCTTTTACAAAGCTTCTCAAGGACGAGGAGTGGCCATGATCCCCCAATTTTTTTTTAATTTTTTTTATATTATGTGTATTTTAGGAATTTTTTATTCTTTTTAATTTTTTATTCTTGTTTTTATAAAGCTTATCATTTAATAATAATAATAAATAATAAAACATAAAATCAAATATAACAAAGAATAAAAATATTTATTAAGATACTTTTTATTTTCTTTTTGAGTTTCCTACATATTAGATTCATCTTCCACTCTCACCTGCTTTCTTTTTGTTTTTGAAATAGAATAATCTACTCAAGCTCATTAATTTTTTTTTCATTTTTTATTTGTTCTTTGTCGTTATTAAAGAAAGAAGGTAATTCTCCTATCTCACTCAATCCCGAAATATTTGTTTAATAGTTAGCGCTATTTTTTATCTCATGACTGTTATGTTCATTTTTTTATAAATATAGAAGAAAAAGTAATGTATTATATGGTTTTTCATAACTGGTTTGTAATTTTGTAATTGTAGCTTGATTATCCTATATTTTTTAGGAGCTCCCAATTTTTTATTAGATTGTGATAAATTATTTTTTAATCTTAAACTTTTTTTAAAATAAGTATATTGATGAATAATAAATAATAGATTCATTTTTTAAAAGTGATAAAATGGAAGCTATTTGTGAAGATGAAAACAAGACAAATTCAATTTATTTACATATTATAAATCATAATACTAATGATCATATTATTCAATTATGGGAGACTTTTCTTAAAGTTCAATGAATTATAGTTTCATATTAAATCTTTAGAACAAATTCCTCTTTACATCGAAAAAAAAAAAATAGCTACAAATTTTAGTTCTAATTTACTTATTGATGAATTCAAGAATATGAAAAAAAATACTTTTATATTTTATACATGTGTGATTTCTTTTGTAATTACAGTTATACTAAATTATATATTATTTTTTATTGTATTAATGACAATAATAAAAAATATATTATTTTGACTTCTTAAAATTATTGATCAACATCTGTCGTGAATAATCTATTATATGATATATTGAATTTGGATTAAATTATATTAGTTTTGAATCCTAAGCTTTTTAACACTTACTTGGGCACTAGGTATAATCGAGGGTGGTGAGAAATGAATAGATGTAAAATTGGAGAAAGTGGAAAAAGAGAATCGAAAATGCAATAAAATTGTCATAAGAAGTAAAAGTAAGTACTTAGTTATATGCTTTATATGGTCCATTCTCTTCTCTCCATTATTTCGTGGTTTGTTAGCTCAATCTATGAAAAGACTTAACTTTTTTAGCAAAAAGGACAGAATTTGTGGGATTCTTGCATCACAAAGTGCATGTTAGGTCAATTCCACTTTCGCATAGTGCTACTAAAGTTGCAATCACCAATTTATCATAATTAATTATAATCAAATATTATTGCAAAAATTGTGTGATCATCGTCACGTGTTGATTAAATAGTGTGTGGTAGGACTTCTTTTTTTCTCTTTACTTTGTTTCTTTCTTTTTGTTTTTTAAAAGACTTTGCAATTCAAAAAAATACTATCTAATTTATATAATATTAGTTTAGTAACCTCATCTCTCAAACCTTCCTTAAACTAGAAGTTTCCATTTTCACAAAAAATTATCATTTTCCCAAATGTTCGTCAACGTGTGAAGTTATTTCTCTTGAAGATGTTTCATGTCATGAGCTTCCTCTCACTTATTTTGGTTTGAATTTGACACAAACCTAACCTTATCATAATCCAATAATTATATAGTCAATAATGGGTTGTATTTCCAGTGATATTTTTTTTCAGTCATAGATTTTTGAACTTCAACTCTTCTTAAACTATACATAAATAAATAAATAGTTTGAGAAAGGGTTGGTCTTTTTAAAATATTCGTAATGAATAAATTTTTGCTTGAATAAAAGAGTTTTTACTAGAAATAGTTTTAAGCATAAAAATGTTAAAAGATGTCTTTTAACCTTTTATATATTCAGCACAAATTTCAATATGCGACTATAGAGAATAGAAAAAGGTTGGTAAGTGTCAAAAAGAATTATATTCAGTAGTCTCACTACTTTTATTAGACTAATTTACTATATAGTCAAAATTTTACAAGACTGAAAGGGACTATAATGATAACAAATACACTTAGGTTTTTTAGCGTAGGACTGATCAACATTCTTAGCTAACTGGACGATCCAAGGATAAGCGGTCAAAGGTCACCTGCTACAGATAGACTATCCAACGGTTGGGGTTTGAAGTCGTGACTAGTTGATGTGACAATTTCTCCAGAGTGATTAAAATAGCACGTCGGGCGAATAATCCAAGGATAAGCAGCCGAAGGCCGCTCGCAACAGCCAGCTACCTAACAACACATTTGATTTGTCAATAACTAACTGAAAATCACATTGAGATCCTTCTTGATGTGAGCATCGACAACACCGACTATTACGGTGCAAAGACACAGTCGGTCGGAGCATGCACGCTTAGCAACGTCAGTCGGGTGGAGCCAAAAGATAAGATTTGTAGTAAGATAAAGCAGGTCGATAATCAAGTTTAAAAAGCAATTGGGCCTCAATTAAAGAAATCTTAAACATGGGCCCATATAAAAAAACTATAAATAGGACCCTAAAGTAAGTTGGTAAGAACTTTTACTCCGCATTTATTACGACATTAATTGTTAATCCCGGACAGACTTGAACTGACTTAAGCATCGAAGCCTAATTGACAAGTATCCCGATCGTCTGGACAACCAAACGGGAGAAAGAAAGGACATCGAACAGAAGAAGAGCAAAAAGAAGAGTCAAACGAGTGTTTTAGATAGGCGCTCAGTCCCTATATCTGAAACAATTTTGAATCCTGAAAAATATTTAACAATATCTTGATCTAGTAGTCTTTTTAATTGAGAGTAATATAAATTAATCTTTGTAAATAGCACACTCTTAACTACTTTTATTCATAAAAGTATAGGATTCCTCACCAAAAAAAAACAACAATTTTTAAATTTAACATCATTTTTTATTCAAAGGAAACCCCCAAAACTCGATGAATTGATCGAAAACAAAAAATATTCAACAATTTGGAAGAATAATTCAATGATTTCTGAAGCAATCATTTCAATTCAATCGATAAACCCAAGGTTAAGTTTAGTTGATACGGTCCCACATAAAGGCAAGACAAGTCGACCTATGTTAAACTGAGTTGGCCCAGGCCCAAGTCAAGTTAAGTCGCTCCAAGCCCAAATTGACTCTACTCTACTATGGTTGATGTTAAGGTGAGGTAGTCCAAACCCAAGTCAAATCGAGTGAACCAGATGCGAGTTGACATGAGTCGACCTAGGTCCAAGTCAAGCTGAGTCAACCCTGCTCATGTTTGATAACTTAATGGTCTAGTAAATTAAATTGATCTCATTAGATTTAATGTACTTGACCAATTAAATCTAGATTGAATCTAGATTTAACCTAATCTAAATTGGACTTGAAAAATCTAAATATAGTTAATTAATCCAATTCAAATGGATCTAGATTATATATCCAATCTATTTTGTTGGATCTAGATTGGATTTTGAAAAATTCAATCAATGACTACCCTTAAAAAAATAACTAAATGAATTAAACAAGTTTATCCTTGATATGAAGAATATTTATGGGTATATTGATGATAAGGATCAAATGTTGTTATTGTCATATTCATTTTCTAAGACGAATGTGTTGTATATAAGAGAGACTATCTCTCTCCCTTGAGGAAGTTCAAGTTGTTTTGAGGTCGAGGTAGCTAAATGAGAAACTAGAAGTTAAGGTTGTGTTGGTGATAACCTTATAACAAAGGGTGAACTATTTATTAGCAATAATAGATAAGTGTAAGGAGGTCAATGTCGAGGACGTCTATGAGAAGAAGGAAGGTCACTTAAAAGGTTTTGTCCAAAGAAGAAGAAGAAGGATAATAACCTTAATAGACCGTCGGGGTTTGTTAAATAGTTTGATGGATTGTTGACATTTGGTGAAGCAACTCTAGTGGAAGATGATTATAAATCCTTAATAATCCTAATTGTGTTAAGTAGTACTGATAATTGCGAGTGGATAATGAACTTAGATGTTCATTTCATGTGACACCTAATTGTCTATGGTGCCATGAATTTATAGAACTTCGAAGAGGTTCAATTCTCCTTGGTAACAATAAGTCATGTAAGATAACAAGAGGTAGAACCATCATGTTTTGTTTGAATGATGAAATTGAGAGTATTTGACGATATTAGGTTTCTACCTAGCTTGAAGTGCAATCTAATATCCCTTAGTGAGCTAAAGAAGAAAGGGATGTGCATTTAATGGTGAGAGAGGAATGTTGAAGCTATTGAGAGGATCCATGATAATGATAAAGGGTATGAGGAAGAATGGCTTGTATCTTATCCAAGATTGAGATATGGTATAGAAAGTTAGCATTAAAGAAAAACTTGACAACCATATGATTTTGATTAAATGTATAATACAACAAAGTGTATAACATAAAGAAGATGTGTTTAATAAGCGGCAAATAGAAGTGCTTTTTCAAACAGACCATAAAGTACCAAGCAGATTCCACTATGTCTTATAAGCGTTTGGTGATGATCAAACAAAAATTACAAATGGACATTGAACTAACATAAACTTAAAGAATATTTTTGAACCTTAATTCTTTTTATGTAAGGAATGTCGTCACCATTTTTCACCAAGAAGATTTGCAACAAATATAAAGTGTGATCAAATATCTCTTTGAAATCGAGTTAAAGTTATTTTATCCTCCAACTACTCTAACATCAGCATTTTCAACTTTGGTCCAGTTGTTTTCCTAATAAGATGTGTGCATTTAAAAAATTTTGGAGTAAAAAGTTATGTAGGGCAGGATGATAAGTGTTGCCAACTATCAAGGGTTTTTCATGAAGAGGAAAAGAACAATTAGTGTTGCATGAAGAGCATTTAGTGTTTCACAACTATCAAGTTCGATAGAAAATAAGAGAAGAAGAAGAAGAAGAATATTTAACGAGATTAGCTAGCAATGGTTACGATTCAAAAGAATACTCAAAATTTTTAATCAGGAGCGGCTAGGTGTCAAATAATATTTGGCAGGATTAGTCAAGAGTGGCTACGATCTGAAATATACTCATATGGGGTCAGCTGGAGTGGTTGCAATCTGAATAATGTTCGTTTGTACTTCGCAATTGTAGTAGGTTCAATGAAATGTTTTATGAGAACTTATTCTCATGTCAATTATGAATGTTTATCATGATTATCTCTTTTTTGTCCATTCACCAAAATAAAATAAAAAAACAATGAAAATTTTAGAAGTCAAAATTGTATTCCAAATTGTGTAATCCAAAACACATTTAAAGTTATCTATTGTGTAACTCAAAAGTCAAAATGAGATCAAATTGTGTAATCTATGACACAATTTTAACTTTAAGACTACATAATTCAAAACTTTAAAATTGTATTTTGACTGATATAATATAAAATAGAGTTTTTAAAGACAAAATATTATTCCAAATATGTAATCGAAATACTATTTCCGGGTTTTGAATTTCACAATAAAAATGCACAACTTTTATCTCATAATATATGATTCAAATGACATTTAAACGATACGAAAAGAACTCTAAATCAAAAACTCGTATATGTTAAAAACCAAAAACAAAAACAAAAAGATTAATACTCTAACAACTACCCATATTTGATGCCTAGGTTGTCATTTAATAGAAGAATGTCAAAAATGAAAAATTTAAAATTTATGAAAATGTAAAAAGAAGTTACGAGTAAGAAGACGCTAAGGGAAATTGCAAGTCTCTTCAACCACTTCTCATACTCTGCCTATAAGTAAAAACGACAAGAGTTTTATAACTCAATTACTTAATTAATCTTTTATTACATAGTCTTCTCGTTTTAGTTCTTTTTTTATTACCTATGTTCATTCTAACAATAATGATTTTATCACACAAATAAAATTGTCAACTCAATGCTGATAACATTATTAAAAGTGTTACGTCAACCTATGATGTCATTAGAGATTAAAATAAATAAATAAAAAGTGATATAATTATAGTGATTAAAACAAAACAAAAATATATATTTTATTTTATTTCAAAATGTAGAGAATGTTCACGATTGCATGTGGAATAATATGCCTAACTGATTTAAATTTTTTTCAAAAGAAATAGTTAAGTCAAGACAATTATATCTAAATGTGCTTTAGTTATCAATCACGTAAAACTTAATATTTTCTATTATGGCATTTTTTTAATTGTACTCCGTAAAATCGTTACTTTCACTCTTTATAATCAAGTTACATTGATTTAAACCCAATAAATATTTATTTTTAGTCTCAAAAAGTACATGGATTTTTATTTTAATCCCTGTAAATACATCACATAATGTCCCATGTTCAAATAACACTTTTTATTACCTCAACAATGCTAAGCTAATAATTCTATTGATGTCAAAAAGTTCTTACAAAAAATGCAGACCAAAAGTGTTAAGTAAACCAAGATATCATTCACATGTTTCGATAAACTATTCATAAATTATTTTAGTTGCCCTTGTTCTATTCTGAGGTTCAAAATAATGGCCACAAATGTGGCAACCCTTGATATTGCAGATAGACATTATAGTTGATTCCAATCTTTGAAATCCCAAAACCCTTAACATTGCAGCTATAATTACAGGACAGGACCATTTTGTACATCCAGAGTGGACCAATTACATCAAAGACATCCACAGTGGATTTAAAATTTGTACCATACGACAAATTTTCACAATATTGACTGTAGGTTAAGAGAACTAAAATGAGCTTAAAAAGCAGGGTCACATCAAGTCCATCATGTACTGCTTTCTACCTAATCCCTACTAAACAACAGTTTATCACTGTTACAGGGTAAAGATTAGTATGTACATAAACTAATAGTGATTAAACCTTCTTTACAGATAAAATCAACCTTATTCGTAGAAGATTAGGACAATTAGAGAAAAAGAATGTTATAATCCTGTTGTCATATCTGCAACTCAAACCAGAAGACATTGGGTAGGTTTCATTAGTCAGCAGTAACAATGGCCTCTGGTTTCACAGTTAAATAGCTCCCAAAACCTTAACGAAAATAGAATCAAGAAGAAAATGTAGCGTTATAATAAACAGAACTAGTACAGAGGAAAGGAACTTAACGGTAAAAATCAAAATCAGTGCAGAAACATTATCCTTGCCCTTCCAATGAATTCATTGCAAAAATACGTCTTATTTTGGAGGCATCCTTGAAAAAGTACATGAAACAGGCAACTCACAAGGGTTTCTGCATTTACAATTAACAACTTCACCGCCCCCACCCTAACCCCCCCTCAATACTGATGACTAAATATGACTAATATTCTGTTCATCTAAACTTCTCAGTCCTTGTATACTAAAAATTGTACATAAAATTTTCAAAATAAAATGACCCTGCAGCTACAAACGACTTAATATATGAAGATAAAGATTGAATAAATTACTTCAGATGACAGTGACCAAAAAAGCCTCATAACCAACGTCCATACTTATTCATTTAAGCTCATAACTTACTGTTTTACAGATGGCCTAGCTTTTGCAGAAACCTCTGAGCACGGGAGATATGACCGGTTTTTGCATCTGAGAAGAGAAACTAAACTTCATTTTCATGAAATACATCAGACATTCAAAGGGCAGTGCTCAGGAACTTCCTTCTCAGAAACTAAGAAAAGCCTACATTATGCACCGCAAGGCCCAGAGGAAAATTATATACAGTAGCCATCCAGCTGATGAGGGGAAAATACCATCCCTGTTGTTCGTCTATAGAAACACATTGACTAACAGATTACACAACTGCAGATGCTGTTCTGCGAAGATCAGGTACTCCATTGCCATATTTTGCACTAAATGTTGGACTTCTCAAGCTGCCATGTCTTACAGGCCTTGGCCGATAAAGACACAAGAGCATTTCCTCAAGCTTCTGAACGGTGTACTTTGCATATTTTGTGGAGCTAGCATCTTGCTCCACCAAAGGACCATAATTCTGCATGTAACTGCGGTATACAGGCACCACAGCTTGCACTATAAGCTGACATGTTTTCTCCCTCAGATCCCGTTCTGGCATTATCCAACTTGACTGCTTAGTATACATCTCATCAAAAACTTCATTGAACTTCTTCAACCTTTTCTTAACCAGGTCACGGGCAGTGGCGCGCCCTCCAGAGAAAAGAATCAACCCTTCCCTACTCAGATGTCCAGGAAGCTTTCCCCAGCTGTCCCTCAAAAAGATTGTGGAGTAATACTCCTTATACTGTTCGTGCTCCCTCAGCCAGGAATCCCCCAAGAGTTCCCCAAGCTTTGTCCCTTTCAAATGCTTGCACAGATGCCAGTGATTGTTCATAGCAAAAAAGTGGGACAGTATAGGATCATCATAAGCCTTGATCCAAGTCTCTACATTCTGCTCAACAGCCTTCACAATGTTCAAAATCTCAGTAACAAGGAGTCTCTCCTGAAAGCTTTGGCGCTTCCAACTTCTGTGAATGATCAGAACCTGAGTCAGTATCGGCTTATAGTCGTCCCCAAGGAGCTTGTTACAGTAATCAGTGATAAAGCTCACCAATCTCGGCACATTGCCATCCACTGGTGGTGGATTCGGTCTCTGCAACTCCACCTGAACAAAAAGCTCCCAGAAAATCTCTGCAGCCCCATCAATCACCCTCTTAATAAGATCCCTAGTCAAATTCTGTATCTCAACACATGGCCCACCGCCAAAAAGCCGGTTGAAATCCAATCTCAACTTGCTCAACGACGCGAAAATATCCAACAACTTCAAAAGCTTGATGGGGTCCTTCTTACTCTCAGTAACTGTCTTCCCAAACTGAAGAAACGCCAGTATACCCGCTTGCGCAGCTATCTTCGAAAAACAACCCATCCACACATCCAATCCAATCCTCTCAAACACATCATTGCAAAGCTTATACTCAGCCTCGAACAAATGCTTCACCGCAAACTCCAAATGCTTCCCCCACTGAGCTATATACCCCTCAATGCTTTGCACATCATTGAACTCCGACACAGAAATCTCAAGGTAATCCAAATTCAGCGCCTGCAAACTTGCCCTAACATTGGAACTCCTAACCTCAACATAAATCCCCACACACCTATCCAGCCTGTCATTAGCCATCAACCGCCCCAGAATCGCCTGCAGCTTCTGCACAACCGATACAGGCAGCGGCGACGGCGCAATGCATGCCATACCATCACCCGCAGCCGCCGCCGACATAGGCAATGGCACGCTATTCTCAGTCAACAGCAACCTGAATTCATCCTCCAACTTGCGCAATGCAGCATCCAACAACCCACCATCGAGTTCCCCGTGCTGCGATTCCCGAAGATTCTTCAATTCCTTCTTCAAATTCGCCAGATAAACCTGATCAGCAACGGAATTGTCCTCCAAATACTCAACTATGTCTTCCAACCACTGTATAGCCAACCCGCAATTGTCCCCCAGGAACCTCAGCGCCTCCTGGAGACGTTTCAGCACCGACAAGTACCCGGCGATGTCGCTCCGGGGATCCGACAGCAGCGACTTCTCCAGTCCATGGACGGCGTCAAAAACCTTGAGCACCGCCGCGGCGGGGCCCACGGCACGATTGATGTGTCCGCCGACGGCCACCAGAGCATCCCTCTCAGCGCGAATCGGCCGCACCGCCGATCCCAACGACGGTAGCCGCTGCCTGATTTCTGCCAACCTCGGCCCCGCTCTCTCCAAAGCCAACCCCACCGACTTCGATTTCTCTAAGCTGAGCCTCAGCGATTTCTCAGCTCTGACTAAATTCTCCATTCTAGAACCTTCCATTTCCGTGTGGTAACCGCTTCCAGATCTTCTTATTCTTCTACCTTTTCCTCCCTCTCTCAAGTTTACCTCGGAATCATCGAAAACCTGTGTATCTGTTTTCGGACAGAAGATACGAAAAACGAAAAACCTTGCGTTTCAAAAACGGTTTGGTTGAGGTTGAGTGAATGAGGTAGAAGAGGAGCCAAAAACAGAAGGGAATGAGCAGAGAAAGGGCTTTTCACGACGATGAAAAACTGGTTCGACGAAAAAATAAGGATGGTGAAGGTTGTGGTGGGAGAGGGCGAACGAGTTGACTCAGGAAGGAGTTTTGAGTGAAAAAGTAGAAACGAAAATGGAGGTGAGAATCTGAATCTCTGGTTTGAATATGAGAGAGAAGAGAAACCCTAAAAGGAAGAAGAAATTAGAAAAGAATGTGTGTGTGAAGTGTGAAGTGTTGAGAGAAAGAAAGAGAGAGAATGTGGCACTTTTTGAGGGTGTGGCACAGAGTGCATGACAGAATGCAAAAATGCTGTTCCTCTGTGTCTATGTAGTTTAATTATTCTTCTCTCTCTTCATTTTTTTTAATTTTCTTTTCGCTCTCTCTTTTTTCTTTTTTTTTTCTCTCTACTTTCTCTGGATTAAAAAAGTTTTCCATTTTTTCACTTAATCAAACTATATAATTTAATAACCATTAATTCAACTGGTGGTAATTAATTTACCTATGGAATTAGTAATTTATAAGTTTAATGATTTGGAAATCATGTCAATAATATATCTTTTTATTGTTAATTGTTCTTCACTTTATACTTTGTGTAAACTTTTGACCTATGGGACATAATAATCAGGTTAATCTCTGTATCAAAACAATGATGGTTCAATCCGGTTTCAATAAAGAGGTAGGAGTATTTTATTTTAGGTTTAAATTCGGTTTAGTAGTACATTTTTTTTAGTTTTAATATTTATAATAATGATTTAATATATTTTTTCATTTTAAGCTGTGAAAATACACATGCACATGTATTCCATTTATTGTAACGACAAATTATAAAATTATTATTATTATATTACTAAAATAAATTTAAATAATTTTTATAATTTTTTTTTTTGGTATTATTTATTTTTAGATAGTTTTTTTATTATAATACTTATTTTAGTTTAAAAGATAATTAAATTTTAAAAAATAAAATTGAGAAAAGATTAAATTATTAAAAAAATAGTTGTTCAAAAGATAAAATTAATAAAATAATTATTTAAATTTAAAAAATATTTAAAAAACAAAATTAAAAACAAAATATGTACGAATCTTTATATAATAATATAAATAATATAGACAGAATATATGTAGTTTTTTAAATTTTAAAAAAATAATATGACTTTTTTTCTGTAAAAATAAGTATCAACATTATTTTTCTCTATTTTATTTCTAAATTGGATGATAAACATATAAAACATGAACAAGAATGATTATCTCTTAATAACATTAAAATTGATATAGAAAAAATCAATAAGTTTTTTAAAAAAGTATCCATACCACATCAAGTAAAAAATATAAATAGAAAAAAAAACATTAAATGTAGTTGCAAATACAGAAAAAATGTCATTTAGTCAACTTTTAAACATCATATATAAATTATTGATTATTAATAATATGGATTTAACTAGTATTATTGTAAGATTAATAACTTTCTCAAAAGAATTATAAGATTAATAAATTTATTGTACTGATCATATAATTTAATAGTGACATTAATAAATTTTAAACCACCAATTATGGATGGATAACTGAATCACTGCTTCAAAAGCTTACAAATAAATTATAATTTCTTTAAGTTTATATCCATTCACAAAATATAACTTATAAAATCTATTCAGTTAATAGACATTTATTTATATTTACTTGTTAAAGATAATGTTGAATTAAAATCTATCGACCTCAATTAATTTTCTTTTTCAGTTATTATTTATGTAAGTAAATGTTATGTCTAAAAGTTGAAGTCTCAAGTTGGTTGTAAATTCGTAAATTAAAGTTAGGATGTTTATGGATTTATAAAATTGATCATGTAAACTAAATATAATATTTTTACAAAATATATCAATGTATGAATCTTTACAAAAGTTAAACTTTAAATTTGTGATCGTGACAGGGAAACTTTTTCATGATTTTGTTATATGAAAGGGAAATGATAGTGTGATTTTCTTATAACGTGATGATTAAAAACAAAAACAAAACTTTGTTATTCCATTGAATATTAATAAATAATAGGCAAAATTAGTTGTCGTGTACTAAAAAATCATTATAAATTTTTTAGTGATGTATGGAGGAAGAAAAATAAAGTTTGTCTTTGAAATTTGAAATATAAATTATTTTACCAGAAAAAGTATAAACAATATACATTATAGTTGTAATTTTTTATAGTGAAAAAGATCAAAGAAAAGTGATAATGACTAAAATAGGTCTGAAAAGGCACAGATACTTTATGTAAGGTCCTGGAATCCATGTCAACATACTGATTACCTATTTACATGTTAATATATGTAATTTCATGGGGATATATTTGTTTATAGTTTGTTATAATTATGTAGATATAATTACTTACTATTTTTTATTATTGAAAAAACTTTATTTGTTCAAATACACATTTAATAGTTTTCAGATCAAAATCGTCTAAACATATTTTCATTTTTCAATTCTTTAAAAGTCTTTTAATAAAATTATTATAAGAATTCAGATGTAATAAAATTCTAACCTCATATTCATATATATATATATATATATATATATATATATATATATATATATATATATATATAAAAAAAAATAAAT
>Ga0099822_1005133_pt1 | contig 17105 bp, 14 predicted proteins | sample CowpeawhiteBW_FD_76839 | JGI IMG/M metagenome (GOLD analysis project Ga0099822, IMG submission 76839) | Root nodule microbial communities of legume samples collected from California USA - Cow pea white BW | ecosystem: Host-associated > Plants > Roots > Nodule | place: USA: California | collected...
ACGCTCTATAGAAATAAAAAAAAAGTTACTCATTTATCGTTTATAATAAAAAATCATAAAAATAAAATAAAAAGAATATTAAAAAATAAAACAAAAAACAAAAAAAAAAAAAAAAAAGAAAACAAAAAAAAAAAAACAAAACCAAAAAAAAAAAAAAAAAAAACAAAAAAACCAACAAAAAAAAAAAAAAAAAAAAAAAAAAAAAAAACTAAAAAGAAACAACTAGAGAGGTAAAACTTGAAACGATGCATTGGCTCATGATCTACAAAGTGAAAAATACTGTAAAAGTACAATGTATATTACAAACATTGGAAATGGAAACAGGGAGACAGAGGGAGAACATTTATGAGATTGGCAACAGTGAAATGTTATGCCTTGGCTCACATAACGTGTTCACTTAAATTATTTTAAAGATTCATCTCCCCCTGTGCATACTTGGTCAAGAAAATACCAGGTCAACTGTGGTGAACCACTCTCTAATGATGCTGCCTGTCTGTTGCTAATGATTACCAAACCGCCATAATCTTGCAGATTGAAGAATGATAGCCTTTTCAAGTTTATTTTTATTTAGATTGCAGGGCTTCATATACGCCAATCGTTGAGTGGACCAATGAAATGAAATTGGAAAATTATAATAAAGCCCATATCTCCAAACATGTTTTTCTCTTCCCATGGCAACTGCAACTCTTTCCCCAATCACCAGACAACTTCTACAACAGTAATAACACTAAAGAATCACATTTCATTAATAGCAAACATTACAATACTGCCGCTTTCTCGGAAAGACGCTGTACCACACCACAAAGCATAAGAAATGACACAATTTATCACAATATCAGGAACCCGGTTTCCTTTTCAATTCCAAGTATGTTACAACAATTTTCTATCAGGATCACCAACACAATAAAAATTCCTTTCCTTTTCTATCCGTTCAATTCAATCAGCAATTGGCAACGTATCCCTAACAAAACAACAATTGAACAGAGAAACAGCTGCACAGTACTATAAACTAAGTTCACCTCTAGAATGTTAGCACAAACAGTTGCTGCAATGGCCTTCTCCGCAGCTTGGTTCTCCCCTGCAATGATAGTCAAGTTGGTAATTATCGGTTTCGAGTTGAAAGTAAGTTCTGCAAGAGCTGCCTTATACTGAGTAACAAGCTCCTGAAATGGCAATGGCTGGGGCTGATAACCGCCACCTCCAGCACCACCCCGGCGACCAAAATCATTGCTTTCAACGTCTCTTTCGTTTGTTCTAAACCTTGCAGACGGTAACGTCGTAACCCCAAAAATCATTTGTAGCTGAGGAAACTGTCTCGCACCAGAATTCGGAACCCGATCCAGCTCTTCCATCAATCGGGGCTTCTTCGGCCCTGGCTCTCGCGATCTATCGAACGGTCTACGCGAGTTCTCCATGCCCGCCAAATCAAACGCCCAACAACTAAACAAAAATAAACCCCAATCCTAACCCTAATTTATATACAATTGCGCGACAAAGATGTATAAACTAGATTACAAGATGAAAGTTGCTTCGCTGTTATTGTATTATTTACATCAAATCAGAACAATCGAAATAAGCGAGGAAAAATTACAAAACTGAAACAAAAAAAAAAAAAACAATTCTACATTGTACAACGATAACAGAAGCAAAACCCTAATTTCAGTTAGTACAATAAGAAGAAGAGGAGCGGTAGAACAGAGAGGGTTGAGGAGCCTTGAAAATTTGTTCTTGGGTGCGTAAAGAGGAAAAGAAGGGTTGGAAATTCGATAGGGAAGAGATGAAATAACAGTGTAAGAGTAAAGCTGGTTTTTCAGACAACGCCTCGTGATATTTTCTCATGTTTTTCAAGGAGGAGGCTATTTTAAATGGATGGATTTCCTTAATAAATTCTGCTTTTGTCCTTAGTTTGACTCCAAAATCTGTTGTTTTTTCTTATTTTATGTTTGATGGGACACTTACCAAGAGGTACGTGAGTGATACCATCTTCCAAATATGGTGAAAATGGTGGGTTTTTGAGTTTAAAACTACGTGTGACATGGTGCGTGATCGGAAGAAAATATCAACAAGTGCAACCAGATTACTACTAATTTTAAATTTCTTTTAACTTTACTTTTTTGTAAATTTTAAAATCGTTTGAGATATTGTTTCTTCCAAAAAAAAATCTTGTTGGGATAGAAGTAGATACAAAACTAAAATATACTAGCATTGTGTTTTCTTGTTAAATCTATATTAGAAGATTTCGAACGGATAAGATTAGCAAGGTGGCATATACCATGATTTTCTTTTTTTCACATGCTCTTCAACAAACCTTCAATTCATTTTGTAATTGAAAGGTCTTTTTATAAGCTTGATGTTAAATCTTATATAATAGTTATATAGTTTTAATTATTAGGGTATAATCACTTTTCGAAATTATCATAATTATAGAAATTGAAAGTTGTATATCAACGAATAAGTTGTTTATGTGGTGGAACATGTGGTATAGTACGTTGCTAAGTCACAATATGAGAAACTAAAATGTTTACACCACTTATAATCTTAATTACAAAGTTTAATTTCTGAGTGATGTAGTAGTATCTAGCACTTTCATGACAAAAAAGAAAAATAGTTTCACCGCTAAAAGAACTAACAAGTAACTTATTTTTATGCATATGAACCTTATTTGTGGGATCTCCAATTACAAAGGTTGGTTACCATCATGATGAAAATCACCCAAAGGGTTGTGACACGAGCCAATGGCAAGACCCAAAAGCTTTCTAAAAATGTAAAATAGGAATAGAAAATGTGTATAGACTTAACCTGTTTCTATTTGTATATAGAAGTTTAAATTGGGCTTGTATTTTTGGGCCCTTGTTTTTGTGAGATAATCTATTTAGACATTTAGGTCAATCTTCAAATACCAACCAAATGGATTAGTTGTCTTCTATGATCCAATCTTCTCATAGGCCAACACAAACGCACAAGCCAACTTGTACAACAGCCCAACAAGATGCCTTTTATGATTGGACCAAGCCAAAACGCAACCCAATTCCCACCCAGTTGCCTGAATGCATTATTCTCCTAGGTTTCTCCTTGACAAATACATGTGTAGTCCAATACACACCAACTTAAGTGTATTATCCTCTTTAGGCCAATTTACGTATACTGATAAGTGCCAAAAATCATGAAAGATTCATAGAGAACTTTGGCACTTTTGTTTGTAAATCGTGTTATCTCATATTGATTCTCCCTAAATCTAAGATAAATGAGTTTCAATTACATGCTTCCAAGTTTTGACTTAAAGAAATCACGTGATCCCTATTTTGTGTAATTTTTAGGTAAATTAAAGTAGAAGGAGGAAAGAACACGAGAAGAGTGAAAGGAGAAATCAAGAAACAGATAAGAAACTTTGCAGGGTCGCTCAAACCAAAGCAATTGCGCCCAAGCAAGAGCTTGGGCCGCCAATCTCGCCTAAGCGAAGAAGGATCTCGCCTAAGCAAGAGCTTGTGCAGTGGGGATCATCTTTTGCCGCCATTCTCGCCCAAGCGAGATTTGATGCTGCCAATCTCGCCTAAGCGAGAGTTCGTGAAGGAGCTTCTGTAGTTATGTGATTCTCGCTCAAGGTAGAATTGGGTCGCCTAAGCGAGACCCTTTCTTCATGCTGAAGTACTCTATCTCACCCAAGCGAGAGTTCGTGTTGTATATATATTATGGAAATTCATAACTGTAGACCAGCTGGGGAATTTTGGAGAAGAACTACAGACTTGCTGGTGTCAGGTTTTGCCAGGAAGACTTTCAATGTGGGACTTAGACTCACACTTGGATTCCTAACAGCTGGAACTGCGACCACAAGCAGAGCACAGATCATTGGTTTCTTCTTCTTGTTTAGTTCTTAGGATTTGATAGCTACCATGATTGGTTAATCTTCCTCTTTGGGATTGAATGTAATCTACTCGAACTTGGATGTAATTTGGTGAGAGCAGAGCACAGATCACAAATGATATATAGAAAGATATCGATGTATATTTTTTTCATCAAAAATTGAAAAAAAGAATGTGATTTTTTAGTTAAGCTAATATTTCTTCTTTGGAATATCTGCAAAAAAAAAATTCGAATTTTATCCTTTTACTATCATAAATTTTTTTCTTTGAATGAATATTTGTCTCGGGAATTCCAAGTCCTCTTTTCTTTTCTTCTTTTTTCATTTTTTCTATTTCTTTAATAACTACTTTTCTTTTAGTATTGAGATCCTTTATAGATTTTTTTTTCAATGAAAAATTTGTCGACTTTATCTTATTGTTCTGCTCTTAATGCTTGATTTTATCTTATGAATATGTGAGGAATCAATATTCAGGAAACTAATCTTATGAATTTTATACGCGAGGTATTTATTTTAACTGATTTCGTTCCTCGTGAGTTCGACACTCTACTTAAAAATCATTATACTACTTGGTTAGGAACTCAATATACACAATGGTCTCATTTGTTTGCACTTAAGCTATGAAGTCAATGCTTATAAACTTTTGAAATATCCTTAGGTTGCCCGATGTGGGACTTTGTCCCTCCACACATAAAAGATGTTGGAGCATTTCTAGTCATCTCTTGAGTGCATCCAAGAATGCAACATGCCAACCATCATGTACAATTATGTGGTGAGAATCCACACATCATTCACACAATGCTCATGAAGCTTGTGCAAATAAATGCTTGAGGTGAGCTCTACTATGAGACTTGTTTAAGTTAAAGCATAAAAGCTTAATGGCATCTCCAACTTGCTCATTCGGTCTAACCCATGTCAAAAGAGCAAGGCTTTTAACATGTCATATACTGTTTAATGACACCTTATAGATAGCGCTTGTTTCGACAAGTGTTATCTTTATATTTTCCAACAAACAACACTTTTACATAAAGAGTTATCTATGACAACACTTTTTCATCAATAGATAGTGCTTTTTCTAGTCACCAATAAATAGCGCTTGTTTGAACAAGCGTTGTCTATTTTCATTAATAAATAGAGCTATTTTAATCCATCAATAGATGGGTTTTCTGAAACAAGCATTGTGTATTGGTTCGATTATTACTTTTATATAATTTATTTAATTTTTTGTTCATTCCTTATCTTTTTTGTGTTACCTGTAGAAAACATTTATGACAACTATAACAACTAATAAAAAACTAACCAAATATGATTCAGATTGTAGAGTGAGTAATTTCACGGATAGTATTACGTCACCAATGGACAATGATGACCATGTTGATTAATTAATTAATAATTTGTGATTAATGTAACCAACAAGACATGAGCAATTTCACTAAATCCTCAACAAAAACAAACAACATAATTATCGTGACCTAAATGGTTTGAATGATGTTTAAAGTATTTCCAAGTTTTTACATGTTCATTGTACTTGTACTCTGTTATGTTAAAGATTTTCAATTCAAGCCATCCATCACCTTTCTAAATATGCTAACTAATTATATTATTTTACTCACATGCCCATACAATACCTTTGAACTTGAAATCAAGCAAAATCGAAATGAAGGGGCATTGAAATTCTTACATAATCACACAAAACTTAATGAAGTTTATATATTTTAAAAAAAGTATAAAATTTCATGAAAAAAATTAGGAAGAGCTAAGATTTTCGATACTCATCCATCATGTCCCATTTTTGGAAAACTAGGGGGCCAAAATACTTGACAAAACATTGTTCCTAACCTCCCCTATTTAGTTATATAATCGCAATATAAAAAAAACCTATAAGCATTTACTAATGAGATAAAAACATCAATCCTCCCTGACTTCAATGATTTGATTGTCAGAATATTGTTAACATCTGCAATTAGGAAAATACTACAACAAAGAAAATTTAAATTAAATTAGTCAATCAAAATCCTATTACCAATGAATTATATATACAACAAGATAACTTACATATATTGGAATTGCCCCTCCTTCACAATATGTGACAATTTCCTTGATATAACAACAAATGTAATACCCAAAATCATGGTCGTTGGATTGTTTGGGACACTAGAAAACCAAAAGTAGACAACATCAATATAATTGGTATTAGCCTTCAAATAAAACAACATCATTTGATCTTCAAATACACAATTGTAATCTACCTTAATTGATGTCCACTTGATATTGCTTAACTTAGACTTTCAAACCATAGATCCTCTTTGAGCATGTAAGGTTTATATAACCCTAATTAATAAATAAAAATAAAGCATATATAAGTAAAAAAATACAACTAAAAGTATATATATATATATATATATATATATATATATATATGAATCACATCAAGGAAATTCTTACATGTCAAACAACTTCTTCAAATATTGCTTGATATTAAATTGATTATACCAATGCATGATTTCATTTCACTTAGTAAAGTCAACAACTACAAATTAAAACAACAATAAAAATACAATTAGTAAAAATTAAAGGACTAGTTAAATTATAGCATGTAACGTTTCATCCACCAATATAAAATATCTTGCAAAACAATTAAGATTTTCTATAACTAAAAATCTTAAACAAAAAATAAACTTCACATTATAGAAATGGACAAGTTAAGAATTTCAAGGCATTAGGAAAGATTTATAGGGAAGTAATCACTTTCCCATATTTGGTACAAGTTTTAGTAAACACGTTCCCACGAATTCAAAAGGAATGGTTGAGAAACCATTTCAAAAATTAAGAATGACTAGCTTTTAAATTATCTTTTATTATTATTAAATAAGTTTTTAAACATCATGAAATCGGTTTTCAAAATTAATGATCAATATTTTAGCCAGTTAAAGTACATATTTGTTTAATATTTTTAATTATTATTTGAGTAATTCTTTAAACCCTGATTTCATTAATTTTTTTTAAAGTAATTTTTCTCATTTTTTTATTATTTTTTTTCAATTGCAATCTCGATGAATGGTTTCTTTTGGTTAAGAACCTAATATAACAATAATGAACAAATTCAAAAATAAAAAGAATTGATACCTAGAAACTCATAATTAAACTAATTAAGCCTTTTGGTTGGTTTTTCATAAATAAAAAAATACCTTTTAGTTTATTATGTGTTTCCCTAACTTGCCGAAAGGAAATTAACATTTGATTGAAATTGTTGTTTTTAAGTAATTTCTCATTAAATCAGTTATTTCTTTTAAAAATGTCAGTAATTTGTATTATTGCAAACAGATACAATTAGTTTCTATATTTCAAAAGTTTTCAAGAAGTAATCATTAAATTATCCTACATCAAAATGAATATGTAATAGACTGGACCTAAACCTAAAATTGGGAGAACTATAGAGAAGCTAACTATATTATTCTAATTTAGGTTAAAAGAAAATTCTACATTAGTTTTTTATATTGATAGAGTTATTAAAAGTTTGATAACCTATGGTATAAGTCCAGTGTTTGATGGACTCAGTGTGGTGCCAATCTTCACCATGATGCATCTTGCTTCCATGGACTCTATCAGTAATGTTTTGAACATGGTGGATTTGTGTTGCAAAGAGATTAAACCACTTTAGAGGAGTTGATAATATTCTTATGCATAATAATAGACTTGACTATGATCACTTGACTCAAACATTCGTGCAAGGGATTCCTTTTTTAGTAATAACACAAGCCCAATAACTTGTTTATCTGCAAGTTGTTTCAACTCAGTCACAGTGAATAATCATCCAAACCAACATACTCTATAATCAAAAGAGAATATGAACAAGAAAACTAATCCAGTGGAACAACAGTCTAAGTCTCCTAAGTAACCCTTTGGACAACATGAATTCAATTTCAATGAGGGGAAAAAGGAGGGAGACAGGTAACACGTTATAAATGGGCAACTTAATGGTCCACCTAATGTTGTAATGTCAGCAAGTTGCAACTCTTCCGGTATACCCTTCCCACCAATCATATAAACTTGAAAATAAAGAACACCAATGGAAAAAGTATCACATAGCTAATTATGCCAACTTTCATTCATTAACATTAGAACAACTTAATCTATCAAAATGTGTGAGTATTTCTTGTGTTAATATTATTGTGGAAGGTTGTCATATAATGTTATTTAAAAAATAAAAATGCTAAATATAAGTACCACTATTGAAACGAGTCCTAATAGCCAAGGTAAACATTAACCAATCTAAATTGTAATTGAGCACAAGAAGATTTAGATCTAAAGGAACCTTTTATTTTTCTTGTGTAGAAGGATGTTTCATATTGATATTGGCAAAGAAATGATTTATATAATTGATTATAGGAAAATCACATTTGCTGCTTGAAGAAAATTGAGAAAACTAAATTATTGAACATTTTGTGGTTGAACATTATTTTATTCAACAGAACAAATATGGTATAATTTCTAATTCCTTTTGCATTATTTTATGACTTCATAATAAATAACTGCTTAGCCACAAGTTAAACGTATTGTCTAAACACATCATTTATTCTAACCAGATGCTCAACAAAATTCATAAGTCAATTATATGATTAAATTGATATTTGCAACAGAGGATTGGTGGAAGCCTAATGCAGGGTTGGGATCATTTGAAGCTAGGGCTGCTAAGAAGTTGGTTGCTTGTGCTCAAAATCTTAGTAAGTTTACCAATCTCGAAGAAAGTAAATGATTTAATGCTTAAATTCATAAACTATGCTCATATCATCATTTCTTATGTTTAAGTGCATATGTGTATGTCGTCATTAGAAACGATCATCATGAATGCTCATTAGTATTACCCAAATTGAATACTTCAATTTCTTGTATGCATATAATAATTGTTGTATACACACCACCAACATATCTTTATGCTCACAATAATAAATGAAGATGAACTAAAATTCAACGAAAGAGAACCAAACCACACATGTACAACTATGAATTGTGAAAGAAAATAATAGCAATGATAATACTAATAGTAATAATACTACTTTTTTTATAAATGAGAAGACTTAATACAAACAACTGAAAAGTTTCTTTGGGATTGTTTCAGTTGTCTTGTACTTTGCAGTTGTGTCCTCTGCCTTCCACAAATGTTCCCCTTTTTTGGCTTGAATAAATGTCCTTTTTCATGGGGAAAAACTAGAAACAAACAAAGATCATAAATGCTTCAAAATAGCCATTATATAAGTGAAACACAACAAAAGCTAAGATAATTTTTAACGCAAAAGACCACATTAGAGACACTTGTTACTACCATTAAAGGTTTTAAAAGACATGACAAGCTCATTGAACACTAAAATACTACACATAATTAGTACACATATAAGAAATAATAGGTTTAATAAAAGGTAATTGGATATTTTTATTCTATAAGTAAGTTGGTAATAAAACATGGTACCAATTTTTTATCCAACGTAAATGTTGCATAATGTGCTTCAACTGATCAATTTTGGACCATGGATCAATTATCCAAAGTAAAACTAGCAATATGAAAATGTGCCTAAAATAATAATGTGAATCATGAGTTTAGTAGCGAAGTGGTCATGTCCCCAAAATCAAGTTAGGTCATGCGTGACCAACTTTGTAAACCCCTAGAACAAACCTTCCATAAAAAATAATTAGCAAAAATAAGAGGGGATACACTATTATTTTCTCTTCTGTTAGTCCCTCTACCATTGCAAAACATGAGTTGCCCATCAATGGCTATTCTCTCCTCTCGTTCTTCCTTCTCATTTTTATACTTTTCCTCCAATTTTTTGCACTAAATTACACGGAGTTTGATATCCAGGTTTTTCTTTCAACGAAAGTACATATATATTCACATTGGTAGCCAAAATAGATGAAAAAAAAATAAAGAATGAACAAAATAGAAGGTTAAAGGAGAAAGGAATAGTTTGGTACTTTGAGAAGGATCGATGTAGTGTTGTTGCTCCGTCACCTTTAATTCGCTACCGCAAGACGGGAGAAGTGGTCTACCGCTATAAAAATCGCTAGAGAAGAAGAATGACTTTTCAAAACCCCTAATTGATCGCCCACTCGAAGAATGGATGTTGTTGTGGTTGGAGAGTGTGTATGTTGTTGTAGTTGGTGCATATGTTGTTGTTGTGGTTAGAGATGTGGATGTCGTTGTCGCCTAACAGTTGCAGATGAAAAGAAAACGTGGAGGAATGTATGCCGCAGAGGGTTGTAGATGAAGAGAAAATGTAAAGGGGTGTATGGTGCGAGGAAGTTCTTTTTAATACATAGATGACCCTCTTTTACTTAAATCGCTCTATTGATTCCACTTACATAGCCCTTGAATAAAAATCGCTTTTTATTTGGTTTATTTAAAATGATATTTATTTTTTTTAAATAAATAAAACATAAATAATGTCTTTTAAAAAAAACGTTATCTATATGTACCCATTTCGACAACATTTATTTAATAAAGGGATGTTTGCAATATACATGAAGATGCATTGTTGAGTGATTCTCTTGTATATGTGTGCGTGAGTCTTATCTTGAGCAAGTGACTTAAGTGGCGACTCCTCCACTTATCTCATGGAGTCTATTGAGCACTGTGGAGAGGAGCAAAAGTTTTCATTTCTCATGGGTTTCTTCACTTATCTCATGAGAGAAGGGAGTGGGGTGAGGAAACTTTGCACTTATCTTGAATGACTAATCGAATGGTGTTTTGAATGTAATGGATCCATTTATCTTGGCGTGGTCTCCAAGTGGCGTGGAAGCTTCCATCCTTATTTTCCTTCCATGGTCCATTCAACTTGTGTCTTCCTTCTTTCATTTCACATAGGGTTTGCAGTTTAACTAAGGCTTTTCGTCAAACAGTTGATGTGTGTGTTGTCCTCCTTGGAAGTAGCTCGTATCATGTGGTATCATGAGCCTAGTTGTGTCTTGTTTGTGAATATGAATTCTGCAAATGTGTTGTTCCTCTATTTGATGCATTTTTGTTCGGCCAACTTCCCTACATTCCATTTTAAGTGATGCATTTTCGTTCTTGTGTTGTTTTGTTTATTGAATCTATTTTGTTTTATGTTCAATCCATTTGTGATTTTTTATGCATTTGTGTTGTTCATTATTTTCCTACTTTTGTCAGCCTAATATAATTTTGCAGTAGCTTTTTCAACTTTGTAGTCCAAGTCTTTATAATGAATTCAATAGTCTTGTTTGTTTCCTTTAATCATTGTCAAGTTCTTGTGTTGCATATGGGTTTGGTCCATTATGTTATTTTCAGTCCCATTAGTGCTCTTTATTCTAAATCTTTAGTCATCCATATGTCTTTCTATTAATTGACTACTCAACATTTGTTATTGTCACACATAATTTGTTTTGGTGGAGTAGTGGGAATATGAACTTTTCAGTAGCAATAAATTAGTGAACAATTTTAATTGAAGGCCTTGTTTGACTTTCCATATTGGTGCTCCACTTTTGGGTTTGGTAGGACATATCTTATCCAATTAAGAGACAAGTCTTAACACTTTTAGTGAAGTGAGATGCAAGAACGTGTCTTGGGTGAATTGTTCCAAAGTTGATACAAGAAATGGTGAAATTAGTTTCCAACAGAGTCTGGAAGCGAGGCAGCAACATCTAAAATCTGGTCCCAACGGTGACAATTATTTATAAGTTCCTTGGTGTAGTAAAACACATTTTGCACAATTTAAAACGTTGGAAACAATTAGAACACTTTTGTGTAGCAGTGGAAGTGTGAAGCGATGGAAAATTGTTGCTGAAATATGGTGCAATACGCGACTTGTTTAGCTAGCCCATCAATTGGCTAATGGTGTGCATTCATCATTGAAATTATCACAAAGCTGCGATAGTGTAAGACCCGAGAAAATTAAATAGTTAATTAAATAATTATTAATAAATACGGGTAATAGAAGCATTTAAGGCATTTAATGCAGTGAGTTATGACGTGGAAAAGTACTAGCTCAATTGGTTGAGAGTACTTTGATTGTGTGAGAGGACTTGAGTTTGAGTCCTATGTATGCCAATTGTGTGTTATTTTGATTTATGCATTATTTTGATGATATACTTAAATGCTTGATGTGATAGTAAAATCCGATTTATGCATTATTTTGATGATATACTTAAATGCTTGATGTGATAGTAAAATCCTAAAATTGTAGGAGTTATCACAAATATGAATTGGTTGATTTGGTTATGCTCTTGATTTGGTGATTGATAGGTTGTGGATTTAAGCCTTGCTAAGAACCAAATTAAACTCTCTTTTTGGCTTAATTTTTTTTTTTTTTTCATGGAATTTCAAAAGGGAAGTGTAACCTAGTTGTCTAATAGGCCAGAAAACCTAGATTAAAATTCATTGAATAGCCATTAAGCCTCTTTTATGGTAATTTTCGTTTTGGTGGAGTAAACGAGTAATTATAATGGTAATAAGTTAGAGAGAGGGAGCGAATTAGTGAAGGGAGAGGTGTTGCATTGCGTGTGAACCTTGGACAGAAGGATTATAGTGAATTGGGATTGATTGCAGAGGGGGAGTGAGAAGGAAAAACCATCGTGGGAGTGGGAGCAAAGGCAAGGAAGCTTTTGGATTAGAGATACACACACACAAATTCGAATTTGAAGCAAATTCTAGGTAAGGGGAGTTGTTTCTGCGTGTTTTTAGTTGTAATCCTTATACTGAGCCTTGTATGATCGCAATTGTATGATTTCCATTCTGTTTGCATTGTTTTATTGGGGTTTCTAGATTTTTCCCAGAAATCGCTTGGCGGCCCAACCCTTGCCGCCAGGCGGCACATCAGAGGTGTGCCTTGTTCTTGATTCTGCCATGAACCGCCTGGCGGCGAAGCAGATCTGCCCGGCGGCGCAACGTTGTTCGCGTGTTTCTTTGGATTTGCTGGGTGCGCAGGGGTCATGGAGACTTCTGATTGTGATCTTGTGTATGATGCTATGAGTTAATAGTATGAAACTGTTAGAATTGGGGTTCCTGATGGTGCTTTGGGAATACTCTTTATGAATAACCATGGATGGAGTTGGGGTTTTTGGAATCGGTAGAATCAGAATTTGAATTATTGTGGTGCATAATATGTGCAACTTAGGGGAAATAATGTCATAGGAAGTTGGGTGGATAAACCATGAGAGAATTATTGTGTGGTATTCAATTTGGAGGCTGAATTGAGTCCTGGACGTTTTGAGCATGTTGTGGGTACAGCAGCCTGGGGTTTTTTCTGGGTTTTGGTGTATCGCCTGGCGGCAAGCTAAGTGCCGCCAGGCGATGACAGGGGCAGTGGCACAATGTTGCATTGATTTTGGTTGGTCGTGAGGGAAGAGGCTGTGAGTGATATCGGAAATTAAAGGAGGACACATTAAGAGATAATATACTTATGTAAGTGAGTATGGAAATGGAAAGAGGTATGATGGTATGACTATGTGATGGGTTGTTGATAGACGTGTTAAGGAAAGAAAGAGGGAAGGATAACATTAGTTAATAGTTCAGGTGTTGGAAGCATAGTACCTTGCATATGTGTTATTAAATATCTGTGATTATGATTTATGAGCTTTAAGTGTCCTTAGTGACTTGTAAGCTTAAATAGAAGACATGTGATTATGCAATATTGTGTGGGACAACACTCATGGCAGTATAGTGTGAGTGAAGTATGTTGTGAAGAGGTGTGATATTATTCCTAAACAATGGTATTTAGGTAGCAAATGGTGTACCTTGGGTACTGGTGTGGTGATTAATATTGATAGGAGAATGAAAGTGATGGTGGAATGGCTGGAAACTAACAGACTCTGATAAAACAAATGTGCAATACATCGTAGAGCATTCTAGATTTCAGAACCAACCAATTTGGGTGTCAAAACCAGCAGCATGGAGCTTTTGGTATGGTGCCTGGCGGGTAGCAGCAGGCTGCCAGGCGATAGGAACTGCAGGAGGGATCCCTGCATCGCGTGGCGTCTAGCGGCAAGGTGAGCTCCGCTAGGCGGTGACTGAAAAATAGTGGGGGCTGGAGGGCGTTGGCGCCTGGCAGTGGGAAGGTACCGCTAGGCGGTCTAGACCAGTTTCGCCTGGCGGCGCTAGGTGTCGCACCGGGCGAAAATCCAGCAGTTTATGACTTGTGTTCGTCGCTTTTTAGCAATGATGCTATACTTGGGTTGGGAGATGATGTGCCATGAGCGGGTAGGTTCATGGATGGTGGTTAACATGTGATGATATGAGTGAGGAGGTTCATATCGAGTTACTCTCGCGTGGGGATACGAGCGAGGTAGGTTCGTATGTTCCGTGCTCACGCTTGAGAGATGCCACGTGCGGGGCGGTACGAGGCTAGTGGATCACATGTGTTGGACTACGGGCGGGTAGGTCCGTAGAGCAGGACTACGAGCGGGGACGTTCATAGAGGCAGGACCACGAGCGGGCAGGTTCGTGTGAGCATCATATTCCCGAGTCCAAGGCTAACTATATGTGTGATTTGAAGGCTATAAAGCCTTGGGGTTAAGGTCTTGGCCAAGAACTAAGTAGGTTGAACTAGACGGGTGTATGATTTATCTGATGCTAATATATATATATATGTGTGTGTGTGTGTGTGTGTGTGTTTGTGTGTGTGTGTATTATTTTTATTTTCTCAGTTCACCCTTTTTGTTTGTGTATAGCGATGATCGTGTGATTCGTTACACAGAAGCAGATGTGGATACAGGTGATGCTGAGGACGCTCAGGCGACGGAGTGAGGGCTAGCTTGGGGATTAGAGCTAGGAGTTTTCATCTTATATTTATGATGTTTTTATTTATGATTATGGATTTTTGGAAATTGTAACGTCATTATTATTACTATCTTATAATTTTGGCGTGTGTTTAAATATTTGAAAAACTTTCCCGCGTTTGGGATTAATATTATCGTGACGTTCTATTTCATTTTATTTTATTTTATTTATTTATTTATTTAAATTGGTAATATTCCTTAGGGATGTTACAGATAGCAGCACCTCTCACGTCACTAGGTGAACTTTTTTAATCCCTTAGTGCAAAAGTTTAATCTTAAATTCCAAAAGGAGATTATCCATCTTTCAGCTGTGGTGATGATCACTTCCTTTAACAACCTGGTCCAGTTAGCACGTCAATGGACACTCTAATTTGGGATGATATTGTTCATTTTGTGGAATTCATAAGAATTGGTGTTGGTTCTACAATTTGGTGTGTTCATGATGTGTGCTTTAATGTAAATTTATGTCAAGGGTTGGTCTTCCTAGCATTGCAAAGTTAATGAGTTAGGCAAAAATGTGATTTATACTATTGTGATCATAGGAAAAAACATTGGACAAGAGATATTTATAACAAGAATGAATTTAGTGCCTTTAGATTCTGGATTGCCTTTTAAATTCAAAGAATTCAATTCTCAATATCATTATGTTTTCCAATGAAAATCAATAAGAGTCAAGGACAATCTCTTACAAGAGTTGGACTTTACTTGCCACATTTAGTATTTACACATGGACAACTCTATGTTGTTGTTTCTAGAGTCAAGACAAATAAATGATTGAAATCCTAATTCTAGACGAATGTGGAAATGTCAATACCACAACTAAAAATATTGTCTACACAAAAATCTTCGAAACTCTATAAAAGGAAATGCGTACAACATTTATAATACAAAAAATATATACACCTTCTTATTTTAAGTTTTATTTCTATTATAAGGTATGTTTATCAAAATTACGTTTTGAGGTACTTTTGTGGATTAATCGCATATGGAAGATAAGCGTTCATTACGAATAAAGGCCTTCTTAAATCAATCTAAAGTTTTGAGGTAATAAAAAAACTATTGAGATATATATTTAATTTTCATGGACATTAATATTTGAAATTTATATGTGTATTTTAATTTGGACATATAATATGAATGATTATTGTATCATTTTCTTATTGAAATATAATATTATATCATGCTTATAAGTTGTCCGGGTAAAAGAAACACTCATAAATTTCATATATGTAGGTTATTAACACATCTTGTGTATATTATCCATCAAACCTTACAAGTCTCTCATTTTCCTTGCACTATCATTCCTACACTCTATATGGCCACATTATCCTCGAACTCGACCAAAATTGACTTTAGCCGTATATATGTCAGTCCATTAGGCTGACATGTATCCAATTCTCCTCTTATCTAACTAAGGTAAATTGTGATGCCCCGACTACTATATTCAATAATTAATATTTGATAAAAAGATGAAATTAATTTTTTTTTGTAATATATATATCAATAATTTACATCTTTGTAATTGTTCATGAGATATTACAAAAATATGTATTTGTATAATATTAAGAGTTCTACATCAGAATAGAAGATTATCTATATTTTAAATATCTCCTCAAGATATTAATGTAAATTATCCACATGTCAATTTTCAAAAGATCCCCCAATAATATCCCGTATAACTCTCACTGAGTATGTTCCCCTTCTACTCATGCAATACGTATATATAAAAGAAAATTATGAAATGATTGAGGTACTTATAAGCCTTAAATATCAATCTTAATAAACTTAACAAACAATACAAACATTGGGGGCCTAAATTGGACCTACAACCATAAAACTAGATCTCGTTATATCAGAATATGGATCCATATTCCACTTCTGATGATCCATTATGAACATCAAAAGTTACTTTGGGAGTGATTAGGTAGTTGAGTAATTCTCATAAAAACATTGGTATACTCATAATTATTTATTTCTTGAGAATCCAATACTATATACAATTCTAAACTAACAAATGGAAACTTCTTCAATAAAATATTATTTCTGACTCACTTCTATTCAAATTTTTTTCTACAAGAGGTAAAAATGCTAACTGTCACAATATCAGAATTTTGAACCTTCAAAAATTAAATAAAAAAGAACAAAATCTCTCACTCTTTTCTTCTCACCCTCTGTATCCTACACACAAAAAACTCTTCTCTTTCATCTCAACCTCTTCAGCTTCTTCTATCTCTTTCTCACTCTCACACATTCAAACCTCTTCAGCTTCTCTCTCTTTCTCACTCACAGATAACACCATTGCGGACAAAATGTCTTCAGCTTCATCTTTCACTTTCGCACTCAAACATTAAGATCTATTTCTATTTTTGCTTTTTTTCGATTCTTCATCTCGATGTTCTTACCCAGATCTCGGTTTTGTTCAGCTTTCTAGATGTTTTTCACTAACATCTTCACATTTCTA
>Ga0099822_1005136_pt1 | contig 17101 bp, 7 predicted proteins | sample CowpeawhiteBW_FD_76839 | JGI IMG/M metagenome (GOLD analysis project Ga0099822, IMG submission 76839) | Root nodule microbial communities of legume samples collected from California USA - Cow pea white BW | ecosystem: Host-associated > Plants > Roots > Nodule | place: USA: California | collected...
AATTTAAAATCTTAAAATAATAAATTTATGAATTTTATATATATATATAAAATTCATAAATTTATTATTTTAAGATTTTAAATTAAAAATTATAGTTTAATATTTTATATGAATTTATTTATAATTTATTAGTGTCAAATCTCGTCTAGAAAAAAAAACGTCACATCAAATTAATTTAAATTCACGTTTGAAATATCTTTAATAATTCAAAATTAATGCGTCCCTCAACTCTTAAACTATTAGTATAGATGCGTCACATGCAGCACAACACAACACACACTTAAATTAAATGAAATGGCTTGTTATACCCGTGATGTCTGTTAGGTTTTACTTGCACAATAGGCTAAGTATATATATCTAAAAAAGTATTGTTGAGATAAATGAGTAGGGTATAAATATGTTTTATTTTGAGCAGAGACAATTAGAAATTTAAATATGAATTGAAATTTTCATATTAAACTAAAATAAAAAAACTGGATGAAAAAAATTTACATTTAAGATTTTTTTATAAAAAGTAATATCATATCTCTTACATAATCCACCATACTACTTGATAGTAAATCTAAACCGAAAGGAATATATATAAGACATAATATAAAGAAACAAACAACCTACTATTAATGTAATTGTCTCTTTCATTTAAATTAAGTATAGAGTTATAGTTTTATAATGCAATAGATCTAAAGGAGTTTTCGAAATCTTAGGTGATTTGGATACGAGAGCTTATCCGGAATCACAATTTAATAGTAATTAGAAAAATCAATGATTAGAAGCCGCTAAAACTTAAAATATTTAGCATACATGTTATCCCAGTATTGTGGACTAGTACAACAAAACAAAACAAAACATTATTAATATTATTTTGATTCCAAAGCATTTTAGTATCTCATCATGTGTTTAGACATTAATAATAAACTAAGAGAAAAAGAAGGTATTGCTCCATAAACAGTTCCTTCTAGGGGTCCAACAGGCAGAATTGATTTATGAAAAAACAATCTACTATCATACAATGAATCATAAATTAAAACAATGTACTATCATATATAATCAATCTAGTTACTAAAATATTAGCTTTATGTGTTTTATTTTTTTTTTTGTGTACTTACAATTGAAAAGTGGGAAAACTACTTCTTGATGGTACACTAAAGAGGCACTTAAAAATCAATACAAAAGATGTTAGAGTGATGACTTCGGGAAATAGTGAGAACTTTAATTGATTGATGCCAACAAGTAAAAAAGTTCTACATCATCCATTGTGTTTTATTTCCATTTTGGAAAGTTCGTGAATTTGGGGAAAAAATTGTCGTTGAAAACTTTTCGAATCAAACCATGTTTTAAGATTTGAAAAGAACAGAAATCCTATATTACTCCACAATTGGTTCAAACTTCCTATTTCAAATCAAAGATTCAAACCCGTCGGCGAACCTAACAAGTCATGAGGACTAATAGTAATCAAACACGTACAAGCAACATTAACCACTTCTGAATAAAAACTTACCATTGTATTCCACAGTTAAATATATGTTTTTTCCTTCTGAAACAATGATAAAGAATTTACGGATTAAGAAAATAAAGGCATATAGTGGTAGCAAGTTTAAAAAGAAAATGATATTTTGGTCATTTTAGAAAATATTTTAATTATTTAAAATTATAAAATTTTAGATCTAAGAAGTAAACATCTGAAACTCTTTATACTCTGTTTCTTCTACTATTCTTCACCCCTCTCTTTGTTTAAAAAACCATTGGAAGATTTTTGGCTCTCGTTGCGGTGCAGTGAACAGCTGTTCAGTTCAATCTTAAATTTTTTTAACAGCTCTTATTACAGGCGACATCCTAATGCACAGCAAGTAACAGAAAAAAAAAATGTATGGAAAGTCCAACACAATTTAACAATTTCAGTTATTTTGGGATTCAGAAATACTGAATCAGTCATTTCTGAAATTTTATTTATATTCCAGAATTACTTCTCTGAAATATATTTCTAAATTTAAAAACATCAAAGACATTTTCTGAATTTAGAAATACTTTCAAAAGCACTCTATCTGAAAAGTATAAATAATAAAGTGTAAAATTTTTATTATAATTTTAATAAAGGGTAGTTTAAGAATTACAACTTTTATGTGGGGGTGCAGGAAGAAAAAAGGGAGTGGAAGAAAAGACCCTGAAGCTAAATCAAACTTCGGTACATTTTACACAAAACCTACTAAGTTTCACCAGTATTCAAAAATTAATGCCACTCATGAGTCTTGATGACGCCAATGGACTTTAATAAAAGACAAGACCAAATTGAGAAAATGTCACCAAGCAAAGGGAGCACCGGAAACCAAAAACCAAAATTGTCTTGACTTTGTATCCAAAGTTCAAGACTTCAATTTGCTGTAATATACTTATCCAATTCTAATAATCGGTTGTGCAAAATGTGCTTATCCAAAACCGATAACCAGTTATCCCATGCCAATACTTCAATATACTTATCCATATCTATGAACTACTACCTAGACCTATAAGAAAATTGTAAAAACCCCTCTAATACATAGAAGAAGTAAAATCCTATATAGCTGCTACTATGAAACAGTCAACATCTATCTATCTATAATATAAAGCATAGAAGCATTGTCCTCCGGTAAACCCAAAACGGAAATTACCCTCTTCAGGAATGGCTCCAACAAAGGAACGAAATTGATACAATTCTATAATATACTTACTGTTTTATGTATCTTACGAGACATATAACTACAGTTAATTTTGTATCATATCTAATACATGGATAGTTAGTATTGAAGTATAGCTAACTATGTAGTCATTCAGACAAAGCACCGAAAATACCCTGAACTAGGTGATGAGAAATTGTCTCCAACTATGCGATCATTTAGATAAACCTAAACCAAAAATAATAGCTCGAGCACAAATTGAGATTAGTCCTATCATCCAATGAAGATGATGACTAGGTGCTGCATAAAATGAGGAAAAGATGTAGCAGTTAAGTATGCATTGCATTAAACCCTGCCTGGGGAAACCATGTAGTTATAGCAAAGGTGAAACCACCACTAGCCATGCATGTATTGCTGCGAATTCTTAGTCACGTTCTCTATTATCTGCCTGACAATAATATTAAGCAGAAATACAAATTTAACCAACAGTATAAAACTTTCTAATTTTATGCAAGGCACAAAGTAAAACCGTTGCAAGTACTTTATCCGGTAATGAGAAGCCAATCTATTGATTAACATCTACACAACACTTAATTTCAGCATAACCTCATTCCCAAAGAATGTCGATGCCGATCAATGCATGAAAAGTTTCAATTAGAAGGATACGCTGTGTGCTTTATTCATACAAATGATAATATTTCTCAATTGAACAACCCAAACCTCCAACAGGCTTCCTGCCTCAAAGCATTAGCCACCATTTCACATCCAGTCAAACGTATAATCACCACTGATACATTTTCCAAAGTCTGTTCAAGTACCTGTTGGAAACAAAGACATTTAAATAAACACGATATTGAATTTTGTTCGCAAGCATTTCAAATTAGTTTTTATTCCTAATAATTTCAGATGTACACTTTTAATAAACTTTTTTTCTAAAATCAACAAGAAACCGTAGTGTGGAATATACAGAGAAATTAATAGCACATTACACAGAAAGAAGCATGACACATTAAAATAAGAAATACGACTTCGGAAAGAACAAGTACCCTGGGACAATTCGCAGCAAGCGCGCGATTCGACTGAGATGTGAGAAGTCAGACGAGCGGCGGCATCAGCGCTGTGCAGAGGCATCAACGATTGCGTGCACCCGAGAATTCCAATTGTCCTGCAGAGATAAAATTACATTTTAGAAGAAAAAAATATTGAATAATTATGCAAAAATAGGTTATAAGGAAAATAACCACAAGTTACCTTACCTGGGAAGTGTAAAGAGGGGGCGGCGAGGGTGAAGAAGGTGAGAGCGAAGGGAAGGGGAAGAAGAACGTTGGAGGCGAGAAGCGGAGGAACGAGTTGGTATGGTTCTTGCGGCGGAGAGTAACGACCTCGAGAGAGATCCACCGCGCCACGCCATTTCTTTGATTTTGCTCTGTGCGGAAATGGGACCCGAGATTAGGGGTTCAGGCAGCGCGCGAGGAAGAAGCTAAACCCTGGTGTGGTTGTTGTGAGAGAACCAAGCCCACATTTAACTGGACTGTGGCCCAGAAAGATTGAACAATGGCCCTTTTGATACTAATCTCGGCAATTTGGGCTTTCGATAAATTAATTAATTAACTAATATTTATAGAAGAAGAACAATTACAAAATGATAATTAAATTTTAAAAAAATACTATTTAAATATTTCATAATTAAGTGTATAATATTTCAGAAAAAAAAAAACATTTAGTAAACAATGAGAAGTGAATAAAAAAGTGCATGATAAATTCTCAATTAAAAATGTTTCCCCAAAAATTATCATAGCCTCAATATTTTTTTTTCCAACATTCGTGTCTGTGCTTTCTCTCACATATTTCTACTTTAAAAGAAATTTGTTACCTTTCAGAAAGAAACAAAAATTTTGTTAGTAAATTCTCTTATTCATCAGCTAGATACATAATGTCCATTTTTGTAAACCTTTTTCTCCTTTTATTTATTTGATTTTGTGGCTTTTTTCCTATCAAGGAACGACATTTAGAATAAACGTAAATGAATATGAATAAATATCGACATATGAGACTTTCACCTGTTCATTTCTTCTCAGTATGAGCTCCAATATTTTTTTAAAATTAATATATTTATGAGTTATTTTATTTTACTCAGTTTTATTTAAAATAGAACTTTCAATTCACATTAAATTTGACATTAGCTTTCCATGGACTTTTATGATCATGATTATAGTCATCATCATGATTTTTAAATATAAGTTAAAATATTTATAATTATTTAGACATTTCAAAGTATTTTCACTTCTTATTTTGATAAAAAAAAATTTACAAGTATTCTTCAAAGTAAAGTTTAGTCAACACGATTTCTATGTGAGTTTGTTTAACCCGTTTTCATTGTTTTAGAAACACTTCAAAAGTGTTTTTTTTTTCGAAACTATTATTGCAAAAACAGATACTGAAGTGTGAGAATTAAAAAGAGTGAGAGTAACGAAGTCCCAGCATAAACCCTCTGGTTGAACTAAAGAGGGCACAAAATAGGCTCCAATGTAAATTAATCACATTGTTAATAAGACTTCTCTTAATTTTTTTTCCTTAGATAAAATTCATGAAATTCTATTAATAAGTCTAATTCATCATTTTACACAACCTTAATTAGTGAGACTATAAGACCTATATAAATTTCAACTAATGTGATATACAGTTTATTGGTGACTCGTATAACCTGTAATGCTTTTTTGCCAAAGGCTGAAGAACATTGACATCATTACAAAATTATATGTGCGACACATGATTGTAGACTAAATAAATATTTATTCAATAATAATTATCATAAAAGCCAAACTTTTGTAAATTTATGTTGATAAATTTTACCATGAAATTTATAGAAATATTTGAGAAAATACGAAAGTCAAACTCCTTTATCGTGTTTAACGAATACTTCCCGGTGTAACTCAAATATCTGTAGTATGGTTTTAACTTTGAATTGCACACGAAGTACTATGATAAAACACGATGTCTCAAACTCAATCTGTACATGTTTTGATCGAGAGTACGCTCCTACACGTTACTTCTTACTGACGATCTATAGAAAAATACAGTTACAGGATCTCAGAACCATAAGCTATGCCTACAACTATGGTTAAGACGGGCAACCTATCTACACTTCCATAGATCTCTTCAAAAGTAAGGAGAGAGAAAAAGTTAACTAGGCAAGTTAACTTGGTGCTTCGCAGGATCTTACATTCTGAAATCCAAAACGCATACTGTATTATTGGCAAAACATGCAGCGATCTTGTCACCCTCCTTATTCCAAGACACCTCGAAAATGCCTCCATCACCAGTGTAGGTTTTAACTATCTTGCCTTCCTTCAAGGACCATATCAGCATCGATTTGTCAGGAGACCCACTGGCTAAATACTCACCATTGGGACTGAATGCAATAGAATATACACGATCTCTGTAGAAACAAATAAATAAAGTTGGAATCAAAGGGATTGTAATATTCAAAGAGGCTGGGAGGAGGAGTTTAATGGAAGAGGTAATATTCTCTGTACTAAATTTGAAACTTTTTTACCAAAAGAATCTATTTTGAAGGACCACGGGTATACAATTATCACCAGATAAACAACAAGTTTGGATTGTAAGAAAATTCAATTGAGCTCGGTGGAAACTAAAATGGAAGCTGCAAGCTTCAAGTTGTTGAGTCCGCATACCAAATTCATCACTTTCAAACAAAAGGAAATATAGGCTGGGAGGAGGAATTTAATGGTTTATCCCATACATAAATAAAGCAAAGCTAAAGAAACTATACCTGTGTCCATTCAAGCTGTAGACAAGTTTCCCAAGTTCCACATCCCAAAGCTTTACCGTTGAATCAAATGATGCACTGCACATAAAGATGACTAGATCGCTTAAAATAAAGAAACAAACTTTTCGTTTAGTATTGAGAAAAATTAAAAAAACGCTAGCGAACATGATTGCATGTACATATGCCCTGCACATTCATTGATCAACATAAGCAAACTACAAGACAACAACATTTTAGGAAAAACAAACAGCGTCAATTTATTAGAAACTTTGCCACATACAGTATGCAAAGTGGGTTTAACTCTTCAAACAGTTAAACATGTTCGAGGAACAATAACTGGCCTCCAGTCCTAGGCCCAAACAAACCCACCTGTATCACAGGTTGTTGTATCAATTCAACTCCGTTGGAGTTGTAATTATTGATTCTTAAAATTAAGCAATTGAAATTACCATTGGAACAAATGGGTTCTTAGAGTTATTATAAAAGCTGTTTATATAAGCAACTGTAGCCTAACACTAAAGATGCCTAACTAATAAATACATTTTAAAATGAGAATTATTATGGGAGTAACGAGATGAAACGAGACATACAGAAAATAGTTAGTGGTCTTAAATCTTATTTGTCGAGAATTAAAAACTCAAATCAATTCTTGCGTTGAAGATAGATGCTCTATGAACAAAATCTGCCATATAGCAGTTATAGGAGTAGGCAATTATGTATTTAAAAAATAATGTGTTTTGTAGATGTTGAAGGAGTAGGCAGTTACGTATGGTGTATACAGAATATAACGTGTAACTTGTGTGAGTGACAGCAAATGCAATCATCATCTGTGTGAGATTACGAAGAACATCACTGGGGCCACTAAGTTGTTCAACCCTTCCAATCTGATACTCATAGCCAGAGGATCGATCTCCACCAAGACCGTCCTTGGCCATCAGATCTTGATTTAGTCCAAACTCTGATGTCAATTTTGGATTTAGTGGAAGATTGTTTCAGGAATGTATGACTCAAAGCACGCAGAGATTTGATAATAAACCAGAAGATTGTCTCAATTAATTACACCTCAGGCTTTAAATAGAATGCATCAAAGTAAGGAAACTAAGAAACTAACTTGAAAAAGGAAATTAGGGAACTCGTTAGAAACAGAATCAAAACATAAACTAAATATAGGAAAGTAGGAAATTAGTGGTCACATGCTGCATCACAATCTTCTGCAGGAGTTTCCGAAACTGGCACAGCAAGATAAAAATGCTATATTTTGTGTGATCTAATGCAATATTATATATATTCAGATAAATCACAAGTGTCCCGTCATCAAACAACAATAAGCATTATGCACACATCAACAGGAATCAGAACATGCTAAAGGTGGCATAAGATTCTATAGTAAGCACCGAACAAGGCTATTTAGAGCACCAAAGATGATGTTGCTAACCAATGCATTTTAAAAGCTCAAAAGAAATGAATCTAACTTCAAGCAACTAACATACCTAGCCAACACCAAATTTTTATTAGGGTTATTGGTACCAGGACCAGTTGGGCTCCATCTGATAGTATATATCTCCTGCAAAATAATTATTCAGTTGTTCCAACTATCTGCATAGTACATGAAAAATTCAAAAGGAAATATAAATACACTAACATAAAGAAATATTCATAAATGGTACCTTGGAATGCTCCCTAAAATCATGAAGATATTTATCGTGTTTCATACTCCATATCTACAAAACAATAAATGGCAAACATACCGCGCACAAAGACAAGAATTTTACAATTAGTTCAGCAAGAATACATGTTTACCTGATAAAAAAAATTCCATAAAAGGTCTGATTGCAAAATCCAGTACCACCAAAAAAGGCTATTATGTAATGATAAATTAAACCATAACAGTGAGTGATGTTACCTTTGCAGTCATATCATCGGAACAAGAGGCCAATAATGAACCAGTGGGATCCCATTTGATACAATTAACTTCACTCTGAAATAATGAAAGGCCGTCATTAGCCCGCAAAAGCTTATCCAAGCACCATATTGCATTTTAATGAAATATGTCAACTTAATGCAGGACCTATAAAGCTAGTTACACAGAATTCAACAATCAAACAGGTCATTAACTACTTTGCTGTCCAAATAATTCAGGTAGAGCTGCAGACTTTTATAAGAAGACCACCTAGGTAATGTGACAACTTTGAAAATCAGGATTTGTTAGCACTACAATATATTAGAATCAGACTGGGGTTCTCCCAGTCCACCATGTCGAGCCATATTCAATATGCCCAGGTTTACCCAAAATATATTCGAGAAGCTACAAGCTAGAGAAGGCCTCACACTAGTCAGCTGGAAGAAGGGTGTGCAGGGAATACTTATACGTGTGAAAATAGATCCCATTCATTGCACTTTCTTAGATTTATATAAGACAGTCCTTGTTTTCTATCAGGATTCATCTTCAAAACACCACCCCAAGGGTGTACATAGATTCATTGGTTAACCAGGCCAGGCCTTTTTAACTTCTTATTAATAAAGTAGGGAATGGATTAATTGTCAAAGCACTATCCTGGGATCATCCATCAATCGGTACAATTAACCATACTTTACACTTTTAACCTCTAGCGTAATCTGAAAAAAAAACAGAGAGGAGAGGTGCACGAACCTGATGCCCAACAAAAGTTTTAATTGGGAGGTTTTCACCAATCTTGCACACATGTATTTTAGTGTCAGTTGAGCTTGTTGCAAATGACACATTGTTGCGCCAGTCAACATCAAGTGTCCAACCTAAACAGCATAGAAAGCCCAAATTTTAAAACTTATCTATAGAAAAAGTTAAAAATATTATTGCAAAGAGTTCTTTTAAAACTATACAATTCCACCTTGTAAGGAAAGTTGTATTTAATAGTTTACCCGAATGAAATTCAAATTGTTGTTTCCATCTCACAGCTTTCACATCCCAGACAATTGCAGATTGGTCACAACTTCCCGTTAGAAGATAATCACCTTTCTTATTCCACTTCAAAGAGAATATGGGTCCCTTGTGTTTGCTTAATATACTCTTCAGTTCACCTGGTAAAAAAATCAGTGCATGATCAAAATTCAAAATAATAATTGATGTTAAGAAATGGACTTTAAGCTTAACTCAATCCCACAAAACCGACTTGTAAGATGAGGTTTGCACCCACTTATTTATTGTGAATTGGACTTATCTCTAGTTGATGTAGGACTTTCAACACACCCTCTCACACTGATGCTTATACATCTTGGACTAGACATTAATGGGTGGTCCAACAACGACTCGGTAGCGGTGAAACAATAGATCCAACAAATAACAAACGACACTAGGATAGGTTTGAACTACGACTCCGATACCATGTTAAGAAATGAAGTTTAAGGCTAACTCAACCCTACAAAACCGGTTTATAAGGTTAAGTTTGCACCCACTAATATATTGTGAATTGACTTTATTTCCACTCAACTAGGGACTTCCAACAATTGAGTGTTTAGTTTTCTGTTGCAAAGAATCCCAGTGGAAGTTTGGCCCAACTCAAAATTAAATTCACATTTCCTCCCTAATAATATATGTAATAGCTTTCCAACATGTAAAGCAAACAATCACAAAAATTATGATTTTACATACAGATAAAAGAAAAAAAAAATCTAAGATATCAACACTTGCGACAAACGACAACAGTATCCACACAATAGTTATTAAAGTATAATATTCCTCATCATTTGAATCATTTAGTTTGAGATTCGTTAAATAAACTCTAAAAGAAAAACATTATATTGAAGCAATACTCAAAAACCTTTTGTTTAGAAAAACCACAGCTGTGTCTGTACCAGCTCGGGGCGGTGATATTAATCATTTACAATAAAGAATAAAACGTTGGGTCTCAAGCTAATGCAAGTGTGGCTATCCCTAGGTCAAAAAATCTTTGAGTTATTTTCATCTTAATCGTGTATATCTCACAAAAGGCTTAACTGAAAGTCAATGTTTATGAGAAATGACCTACCATTGGTGGTCCAAATTCTTGCTTGCCCATCATATGAGCCAGTTGCAAGTAGTGTCCCCTCCCCCTGCATAACGGCAACTAGAGGTCAAGGTTTTCGTAAAATAAAAAACAATTATTGCTTAACATATTAAAGATACAAAGATTACACTCACAGAAATAAATACCTAAGCATACCAAGAGAGAGGAAAATAAACATGCTTCAAATATTCAGTTACAAGTTGAAGAAAAGAATTAAAAAGAAGATGCTAATCTCCTATCTATTTTCTTAACTTTCACACAACAGACCTACACAAACCTCCCTTGAAAATGTAACATATAAAACATGACCTCTTGTACAATTTCCTTCTCACAGACTTACCCGGCTTTAGTGAGGCTGGTATAGGTTTGAAAAACATAGAGATGTACGTAAAAAATGAGTAAAAGAACACGAGAGGGGTAAGACACAATCAGTAACAATCGTTTGTTCAAACTAGAATAAGCAATCAAACTCACATTCCAATCAAGTGTAGTGACATCATTACTCTTCTCATTTGGTTTAGCCCTAACATGCTTCAACACAAACACATTTGGAGGGTCATTCAGCGAAGCAGATTTGCATCTCCCTTCTGGTATTGACCACATACGAGCTGTTGAATCCCCAGACCTAAGTTGAAATGATGATAGAGAAGTTAAAAGATATTGTAAGAAGCCATTCATCAGGTCCCTATTTCTGAAACAATTTACCGTCTCGAAAGTTGTTTGAGAAAACAATAAAAGCATTCTTTAAAACATATTTCAGAAAAAAATAAATAAATAAAAGACTAGTGCCGTACGTAAATCTTTTCACTTATCATTTTCTATAGATATAGATAACAAGGACATGTAGAATCAGAATTCAATATCTTAGAATATATGTCATGTCCTCCAACTAACATGACATATCTTTTGAAATTTACTGTGAACAAAATTTAAGGTCCTTTGATAATATTCCATGTCTTTATAAAAAAAAAAAGTTTAAAGTTAGAGCAAAACAAACATCTACACAATTAAATAACTTTCAAAAGAGTTTTACAGAATAAAGGAATGGATCAGCTTAGCAAAATGGAATGAAGATATCATTACGAAAATCAGAAAGCAATCAATTCAATTAAGGGGAAAAATGTGATTCCATCTATTGTAAGTTTCCAATATTTCATTTTACTCAGGAAACTCAATTGTCATGATTCAACTAAAGCCACACATAACCTATGTGTAAGTGGAGATAGACAAGCACACAAAGAGTTCAAGCCTGCTTTTGTATCTAATAAACTACTAAAGCAAATGATCAATTGGCAAGAAAAGAGGCTAGAAAAGAAAATTTGAAAAAAGATGGAGATCTTCTAAAAGAAACACCCTTTACTGTTAGTTTAAAAAAGACCACGGAAGAAAAAAAGGAATTTGAATGCCAGTTAAGATGGGTGAAATGTCTCCCATGCCATTTAAACCCAAATCATTCAAAGATACCTCTCCAAAGTTCCAGCAAATGAGGAAGATAACTTATGTGGATAGTATCTTATCTAACTGCTATCTATGACATAAATACCTTAATGACACCATGAATGCAGTTGCAGATGATTCAAAGTGTCTTATCCGCAAGATGCGATCTATGCACATGCTATTTATGATATAACTGACTCAATGACTCCTTGAATGCAGTTGTTTATATAACACAAAATTCTAAAGAACATTTGAAATTGCTAGGATTTTCTGTTTTTATAGATAAAAAACCAATGTTAAAGTTGCATAAACTGAATAAAAGACATTTTCAAACTTTTAATTTAAAAAAAAAAAATACAACTGCTTTTGAAAACAGGAATCTAGTAGTCCTTAAATTCCCTAATTTAGCCAGTGATACAAGTATACAACTGATGAAGAATTCTGACAAGATTTGCAACCGCTCTTGCCAATATACTTGTATTAAAGATGAACAAGCCCAAAATCCCCAATACAGTTGGCATCTCTTCATCAAAAAGGAAGTATAACAAATGAAAATCCAAATTGAGCAATATAGTGCCCAACTATAAAAAACACACTCATAAATACATATTTATGCAAAAATTAAGTCAAACACAAAGAAGATACCTACCCAGATGCTATAAGAGATCCTGTAGGACTCCATGCACAGGCACACACCTAGGTGTACAGTAAACAGGCCCGTTAATAGAGTTTTACAATAAAAACAGCATATGAAAGCAAATGTTAAAAGTTAACAAAACAAAAACATATTGATGAAATATTTCACCTCAGAAGTATGACCTTCCAAAACCATCACGTCTGAACTATGGATTTCACATGGTTGCAATCTTGATACTGTAGAAATGTCCATCGGCTCCAGTCCTACAAAAACGAATGAAAACATTTAATTTATTTGTTGAAGAGAAAATATTAATTGGACAGAAAATTAATTTGAATTTTTGCATATTCTAACCGAGAGCAGGCAGGTTCCAGTGTCGTAAAAACATGCAACTAAATTAGAAATTTCATTGGGGTATTCCCAAAGAAAAATAAAGAAAACAAATAAAAGATTAAGAATCTTCTGCTAGAAATAATCACAAAATAGTATAAGGACATAAGGGTAGAAATACATGATATCAAAGAGAACATTTATAATCCTAAATCCCACAAAATTGGCTAATAATAAACTAATAATTCAATGAAACTCATTACAACAGCAACCCAGATGCGTAATTTTTTAGTGGATTTATAAAACAAGCCAGATAGCCAATATTTTAGAAGTACGACTGATACAGACAGAATAATAATAATAATAAAGCACTGGATGACAATACGCTGAGAGTTACTAGCTCTCTACAATATCTGTAGCTCATTATTATATCGTCAGTCCTTACTCCATTGATCAACTGATCACAACAAGGGACACAGAGCATGAGGCTACCACTAGATGGGGTATAAGGAGGGAAGATGCGTGCAGCATTTCCCCTGCCCTATGCAGAGAGGCAGCTTTCAGGATTTGAATCTGTCACCTTCAGGTCACAGAGCAGTAACATTAACATGGCACCAAGGTCCAACATCATTCATTAGTTGATCGATTAATCACAACATGCAAAACAATATACTACAATTGTACAAATTTTACAAGGAGAACCTTAATAATAGCAAAAAAATGTTTAGATGAACAGCAAACGGTTAAAAATAACAGAAGAACATAGGATTATAAGGAAAATTTACACTTGGGAGATTAGTAATAAAAATAACGTAGTTACACCGCATGAAATGCTAAACATACAGCAAAGAATAATAGGTGAGTACCTTCCAAAGCTTTATTCTTTTCATGCATTACAGAAACCATGTGTTCTTGATCTGTGACCAGTTCTTTACCAGTCTGATTGCCATGCTTCTGTTCTAGCTCTTTAACATCTTCTGCCTGATCTCTATCCTTTTCACATTCTTTAGCCCTTTCATGTCTTTCTTTTTCTTTTACCCATCCTCGCCCACCTTCATGCTCCTTTTCAGATTCCTTATTTCTATCCTTATGTAGTTTTTTCCTTTTCTTATTAACCATTTTCCCAAGTTCGTGCACATCTTTCGTGATAAGATCCAAAGGTTGTAAGAATGAAAAATCTTCATCCAGGTTCATATCACTCTGACAAACGAACATCGATCAGTATGCATCCTAGGGTACAAAAAGCTTAAATACTATTCAAACACGTGGATGTGCTGGCAGTAAAAACTAGAGTTAAAATAAAGAATACTAACATTACTCAAGTTGGCTTCCATCTCCAAGTACTGTAGCCCCTTCTGAACAAGTCTAATAAGAGCACCTACTGGTACAAGCGTTCCATCAATGGAGCTTTTGCTAATACCTGCCTCATTTCCAAACGCAAAAGCAGTGTGTATGAAACCTGCAGTTATGACAACAGTAACCAAAATCCAATTCAGTTTCTTTGCACATTATGCCCCTAACATCAATATAGAAAGCTTCATTAAAATTAAAAGAAACATTTTGTTTGTTAAGTAAGAAAATTTATAACATTAATTTCAGAACTTCTCCCACCTTAATGGATGCCCTAGTCCATTTTATTCCACTGACTCTATTGCAACAATGGAGTATTCCTCATAGTTATCTTTCTAAAGTCATTAAAAAAATTTAATTTACAAATGAAAAATTGCCAATAGCATTTATTTCATAAATGTATATATAATGTATATACATATAAACGGGATTCACTAACGTATGCAAGACAAGGTAAAGATTTTCCCTAAATACACACGGAGATATTGACAAACTTTCATCTTCAGTGTATTTTAAGAAAATAGAAGTTATAACTTATGAAAATATACCTTATAAAAACTAAATGCAAAAATATTAACAAACCCCTACACACATACAAAGAACAATTCTTCTAATGAGTTTTATATATTATGTTTCTAGGTTGAAATAAATTTTAACTATCAAAGCAGCTGACAGTTTCCTTTGTTGCTAGAGGTTCAATTACTCGTACTTAATGAATATATTGTATTATTTAACTAGTGTGCTATGGCATATTTAACTTGGTTTTAATATTAATTTTGAATATTGTATGTTATGAGAGTAAAGGCTTTGTAGGCAAAATTTATTTTTCAATAAAATAAAGTCACAAGAAGTTATGAGGATTAGTCCGATGAAACTGTAAACTTGCCCTTTGTTACCTATTGGTCACACAGGTTTAGATCTGGAAAAATAATGAATAGTATGTTTTATTTAGTTTGGTTCAATATTGTTTGATACATTATATTAACGATTAAAATACCATTTGTTATTTATTACCAGTTCCTCCATCATAACTTAGATCAGTAAACCTTGCTCTTGCAAGTAATTCAAGGGACTAGAGTGATATTTTGCAAGCATTTTAGTAGATAACAATCGTGACTGAAAACCTAGCAATGTCTGATTGCAGTGCAATCTCAAGATGAAATTGGGTTGCAAATGACGGTTTGATCACCTCTAAGGAAAAGGTCTTAACCCAACTCCTACTCTCACCCTAGAATTGGGTGAGCATTATTTGATAATACCAAAAAAAATTGTGACTATAAAAAATAAAACAGAATTCCACTTCAGAGCTACATTGTAGTCTCAAAACCAGCGAACAATCTTTCAGCAACACAACAAACAATGTTCACTCCTTCTGTCTTAAACCAAAATAAAATTAAAAGGTCAATTTTCGAACCACAACTGCCGCCAACCCTAACCAATTAGCCACCCACAAACATTTTCAGCGCTTGGTCAAACCAACCAGTCAAAACAGTAAGAATTCCAAAAATCGAAATTCGCCCAAAATCTGTACCGTCAATGTTTCAGTAACCGCACAGGAGCAAAATAAGAGCGGGCGAGCAAGCAAAACGAAAGGCATGTTATATAATAAGGAAATTCACAACAGTAGAAAGAAAAAGAATACGAAGGATGAAGGAAAACAAAGAAACCTGATTCGTGAAGGTAGCGAAAGATGATATAATTGAGTTCAACGGAGGTGATGGTGGACATGTTGCTTCCTCTGAGCAAACGGATTCAGCAACCTTCGGAAAGAAATGGTTACGCAAACAGCAAGGAAGCGTGTGCGGAAGCATAAACAAGAGAAAGAGGAAGAGAGTATACCGAACGGCAAAGGAAGGAGTAGCTTCTGAATTACAAATGCCGAGGTGGTACTCGCCGGCAAGGTGACAGCTGCAACCACAGACCTGCCACTGGAACGTTACTCTCTGCACGACAATGCAGAACCTTCGGTGTCTGTGTAGTTGGTAGCTTTTTTCTTTTCTTTTAATTTTCTTTTCTGCAATTTGTCTATGTATATATACATATACTCCTCTCCGTACCCTCGTTTTACTTAAAAATTAAGAAATGCAAATTTTATTATATACAAAATTATATTTATTTTTATGGAGTCTCATGTTTATCGTATAATTTCCTTAAAATAGATTTGAGCATCAGAAAAGTTTCAACTTCAAAAATAATATCAATTTCTAGAAAGAGTAATAAATAATAACTAGTAAAATTTTAAAAATTTTACATATAATTAAAATTTTATAAAAGTTAAATACTCATTATACGTTAACATTATATACATTAATACGCCAGCTCCTATTATCATTTCTGTACACAAAACGACTAATTACATAAATATGAATTGAATTAAAAACATTTATTACTCATAAATACTACAATAACTAGCTTAAGACACTAACATCCGCGAATCGAGAAGGAAAAGGACTTGAAGTGACATGGGTATGACTTGATTTTTGTTTTGTTTGAGTTAGATGCCTTGTGATTATTTTTATTTTGCAAATTCAGTAAAATATAACCATTGCCAATATCATTTTTAAAAGTTAAATGTATAAAGGACTACATATTTCTATTTTTATCTCATACTCCTTCCAAAATTACATATTATCTTAAAAAGATAAGTGGCAATCAATTATACATTGTAATAATTTGGAAAAAAAAAATTGTCGGTACATGTCCTTTCAAAATTGTATTATTATTTATAAATCTTCTAAGAATGTAGAATTATATATATATATATATATATATATATATATATATATATATATATATAATTCTAAGAGAATAAAATAAATATATAGATATTGAAAAAAATATATTTTTTTTGTATATATGTGTTATAGATAAAAAATAGTGAGAA
>Ga0099822_1005144_pt1 | contig 17086 bp, 10 predicted proteins | sample CowpeawhiteBW_FD_76839 | JGI IMG/M metagenome (GOLD analysis project Ga0099822, IMG submission 76839) | Root nodule microbial communities of legume samples collected from California USA - Cow pea white BW | ecosystem: Host-associated > Plants > Roots > Nodule | place: USA: California | collected...
TTGAATACATAATTCCATGATTGGGAAACCCTACAGATAAGTAAAACCGAATTGAAATCGGACATTTTCTGCCATAAAAGAGGTTATAAAAAAAATCAACGATTAACAAATACAATAAGGACAGAAAAAGGTTTCTACCCACCGTGGTCGTTGTTGTGTGCCGGAGGTGTTGGATTTTTGGAAGCCCTAGTGGCCGTCTTCTTAAAAAAGCCCTAACTCTGGAAACTACGCCGTCGATGAGTTCTGGTCAGACACCTGTTCTCGACAACCACAAAAGTCTTCTTCTATGGCTTTTGATCTCTCTCTTTCCCTGTTTCTCCAACAACTGGACTTTACCCAGGCGTTCCTATCTCTCTGTCTGCAATGCCTTCCTCTGCCTTTGTCGCACAAACAACACTTTCTCCGCCTCTACTCTGACTTTCTATCTCACGTTGTCTCCACTCTGCAACGCCTTCCTCTCGCCTTTCTCTCTCCCTGTCTCACCAACACTCTACCAAGTTTTCCATTAGATCTTACTTTCTCTCTCCACGTTTGATTTCGTTTTGCCAAAAAGAATTTACAGCCTAACTTCCGCGCACGTGACAATGGGTTCAGTTTCATTTAAAAAAATAAAAAGAAAAAAGAAAAAAAGGCTGCCACGTCACCCATGTAAAAAATGAGTTCGAAATTTATGTTCGAATATCATTTTCGTTACTAAAATAATGCATTTTCACTTATCAAACACTAATTCACAAATCACATCAAAGTGTGATATATAAAACCAAAGAAAGTTATTCATCACGTGAGAATAAACCCATGAGAAAAATAAACCATTAAATCATTTCCCCTATCATCATCATTACGTGATTAAAGGTACACCTTACCATAATGGAATAAAAAAAAGAAAGAAAAGATTGATACGTGAACGTTAAGGAAATGGTAAAAGAAAAAGAGAAAGTTCATTTATGTGTAGGTGGACCCCATTATTTCTTCCAGCAACCAAACCTATTAAAACATGGAGTATGAAAATGAAGAAAAGTTAGCAATGTGAATAAAATAAGGAAAAGACATCCTAGGGTTGCCACTAAAAAACTATAGTTCACTTTGATCATGTAATGCAACTCCTCCAGGCAATTTCCAACGTTAAATAAAAGGTTTACAAAGTCGCTGGAATAAAGTACGACATGAACAAGGAAAGGAAAATTAGAATACACCCCACGATTACTTATGCAGCATCAAAACATGATTTGATCTAGTCAATAGAACAAAGCTACCTTTTCACCAAACCACCACAAGAAAACAAACCCTGAACTGCAATAGAAAGGACCTTTATGTCCATGCTAGGGATTTCAAAAGACCAATTAAAGAATACCTAAATCAATAAAAATGCATGGCTACTCAAATGAACCCCTGGCTGAACACTACAATAACAAATTTGAAAGAAAAACGTGAACGATCATAACAGACCTAGGTTCAGATTAAGTTCTTTCCTAAAGCATCTAACAAATAAATTTGAGAACCTTGCAACAACAACTACCTTGCACACCATGCGTGTTGACGTGAAGCACTCTACGAGACTCCAAAATGTTGCAATACAAAGTGAAGCCACAAAAAAATAACGCAATCTCATAAACCCTTGGCATCATCATCTAGTTGTTGCATCGCTTATCAACGATGTCCCTTTTTGCCAGACTCATTCATGGAAACCCTCACGGTGGGCCATCATGGTTGCCCTAAAAACTACGCCTCAAGCCTAAAGATGAACGTCTGTGAATGAAATGCAACCACCCAAGTGAATGAAAGGGACACGAAATCCACGTAGAACCTAGGGTTCTTCCACAAGCAAGGAAGTGTGTGAACTGAAGGAACAACGAAAATGAAAACAAACGCCATCATAGCGTTGAACAACATGGTTCAGGCAACACGCCCACAGGATTCAAGGAGAACCCACCACCCCTCACTTATGAGTTTACGTAACCAATAGACAAGGAACCCATAGCAAACGTAAAAGGAAAACAAAAATATTCTAACATCATGATGTTTGCATATATTAGATAAGAACAACAAAAACCATGCATCAAACCACAAACACAAACAAAGAAAGTAATACTCAGCTTCCCCTAACCTAGAAATCCCGCTAAAATTTCTCCAATGTTGATGCCCCATCTTGAGACCTTTTTCCAGTCGCCTAACACTCTCTTCACTCACTCTTTAGGGTTCTAAACTTCCTTGGTTGGCAGCGACATCAATTTTTTTATACTCTGTCTCCTTTTCCAACCCTAAAACTAATTTAATTGAATTAAAAAGAAATTAATTCAAATCACCCCCTTAATTGGTTCATAATAGCTAATCAATTCTAATTACTCTCCTTGTCTACGTCCAGATTCGTAGAACCCAATTCCATCTCGTCATCTACTCAATTTTTCCCCCACAACCAAAAAAATAAAAGATTATGATTTTACTCTAAACAAGATTTGAACACATAACCTCCATATTACCAAGCAACTGCACAACCTATTCAACCAATTCATATTTCATGATAATTCTTATGAATTCAGAATTATCTTATCGCCCAACACGTTCAAACCTACTAGTAAAATAATAAGCAATTAAATTAACACACCATTGACATTCATAGGACTCGAACCCAAATCCTCTCAACATAACCAAGTACTCTCAACCACTTGAGCTAGTACTATTCCACACCATAAAAATTAACATTAAATACCATAAAGGCTCTCATTATCTGCATTTATTAAATAACCATTTATTTAATTATCTAATTTTCTCGGGTCTTACAGAGGACACAATGATTTCCTACGACGAACCAATTTATGGTTTCTCGAGAGAAAGGATGACAATAGGCTATATCAACTTGCACACCATGCTTGGAATTGTGGTCTCCACCCCGCATCTTGCCATGAAGTTCCACTTGGCCATAGGAGACATAATCACTATGCACGGGGAACAAAAAATGGCCAAAGAGTGTTACACAGCTAGTATAAAGCTACCACTCCCCATTGACTACGAACAACATTGGAAGGACCTAGGTAAACAACACAACAATAGAAGGAGAAGATCTTGACCCACGAATAAACAATGATGGACAAATGGATCTTGTAAGGGAAACAAGAGCTTTTCCGCTACTAGAGAAAAGACGAAGTTTAAAGATAGGGTCTACAATTGACGAAGAGGGAGAGAAAGCCTTTGGCCAAGCTTCGACGGCCAATGTCGACTTGTTCTCGTGGATGACAGAGGATATCCTAAGAGTAGACCTCGAGCTAGCGTCGCAACCTAAATCACGACGGGACGGTGAATTAAAAAGAGATTTGTTCGGAAAAAGAGATTTGAAGTCGCCACCATAGTTTATTCTGGAAAACTATAGAAAACCATAAAAATAAAATAAAGTTTGCGGAAGCCAAATTTAGGGTCTGGGAGTCGGTTAGGCGTAGGGAAGGTATAAGCATCCTACAACGTCCGCCCAAAGGCGGTACCTTTAATTAAATTTGCAAAGAGATGTGTTCATTTTAAAATATTCATTTTTCCCAAAAATAAGAAAATAAATTGAACAAATATATTTTTTTAGAGTGAAAGAGACCCAACAAGGGTTAACCTTGGTCCTATGTATTCTCATGAAAATTGAGAAATCAGGGCTACGTAGTTCTTTATAAAACGATTTGAAAATTATTTGGAAAACCTTTTGATTTTTGGGAAGTGAACCTAATAAGGACTTACCCTGCTAACAATGGAGAATCAAGGATCACGTAGTTCTTGATAAAATTTGATTAAAATATTTAATTTTTAAAGTTGTCTTTTGACATTTTTGAAATTAAGTGTCATGCAACGTGTGCAGCCGTTGACAAAAAAACAATTTTTATATTTTGTATTTTATGAAAGTCATGTGACGCGAGCGGTCAATTCTACACAAAATATTTCTATGATTTTTTTTATATTTTTGGAAAGGAGTGTCTAGCAACGCAAGCAGTTGATTAGACACTAAAATATTTCTATGATTCTTTATATTTTTGAAAAGGCGTGTCGTGCGACGCGAGCAGTCGATTAGACACCAAAATTATTTTTATAATTTTTGTATTTTAAAAATGAGTGTCATGCAACGGGAACGGTCGATTAGACACTACAAACTATTTTTATAACTTTTTATATTTTAAAAAAGAAGTATTGTGCGACGCGAGCGGTCTATTAGACATTAAAAAAATAAAAATAAAGAAAATAATTTAAATTTTATTTATTCTTAGTTTTATCATTTTAAAACTATTTTAATTTTTATTTCAATTTAAAATACTTTTATTATTTTAGAAAATGGTATGATTGAAATGTCATATTTAATTAAAAAATGGTAAAATTGGAAATAGAAAATAAGAGTGCATAAGTGAGTATGTGGGTGCAATGAGAAAAACTATACACATGGGAACAGGATGTATAAAGAGAAACGTGTGGTGCATAAAGTAAAGGCTTCCTAGCCTAAAAAAGGAAAATAAAGAAGTGGGTGTGTGCTTAGTGAAAAGGTAGGTACATGAGGTAACATAAAAACTAAATGAAAGGGATGTGTGGTTATTACATTAGGGAGTGCATGGAGTAAATAAATAAACAAATGGCCCAATTATTATGCAATCTAGAGAGCTATGAAAATTAAGTTATGGGGGCGCACGAAGAAAATGAAAATCTATCAAGCCCTAAAATGAGATGGAGGTGTGATAATAATTATGGGATGCTTGAAAAAGAATAGAATCTGCCAAACCCTAAAATCTAATCAAAACGCCAACCTTTTCCCCATTGTCATCTTCAACCTCACGGCACAACCACTACCATGCGTGGTCCCCAAACAAAATGCAACCTATTATTGCGAAAGGCCGCCAGCAGCGACGGTGCCCACTCTCAACAGGTTGCTAATGCCGGCACAGACGCTGCTCGCCAGTCATAATCGTGTGAAACGCTGCTGCACTGCCCCTGTTGCGTGGAGGTTCCATCACTCTTCCTCCATAACTGAAACCAAAGTATTTTTTCTCCAAACTTCTTCACCATTAATGGCGATGCTGTCTGCCATAAAGCCAACACACTAAAGACAATCACTCGCGTGAAATGCCAACTTTAGCATCCAATCACGATTCCTCTTCCTCCATCACCACCAACAACAACGTTGTTATCCATTGAAAACATCACCAATACCTTATGATTTCGCGAAGTGATGAATTTTGTGTGAATATTGAATGAATCTGTTTATGATTGTACCGAATTGGATCTTAATGAATATGTGATGGATATTTTGTGATTGGAATGGATGAATGTGTTGGATGTTGAAGAAGGTCGTTGGGGAAGGTGAATGGAAATGATTTCTACTATGGTAATGGTGTTGGGTAATGGCGATGGATCAAAATCAATGTAGAGAAAATCTATTAAGTGTTGCTTGCCCGAGTGTAATACCATCATGAAAAATGAATTTGTCCCCAAAATTCTTTTTATCAATAGTAGTCAAAAAACTGTTTACCAGTTGTGATGGGGAGCAACAATTGAAGGCAATTGACCATGATGTGCAACGATAATAAAAGAGGTTAAAAAGAGAATTATTTTTCAAACTCACTACCAAAACGAAAATATCTCCTTCTTTTCTATTTTATTTTTTAATATATATCTATGATAAAAAACTGTTTCTCCACTTTTACATTAAAATTGATTTTTTAATTTTTAACTTAATTAAATTAAATTAAATTAAATTTGATTTTTTTTTAATTAAAATTTTCTATTTTTATATTTTTTTTTGAGTTTTTATTTTTGACTCCTGTTTCTAAAAAATTACTTAAACACCTCATTTGATTAATTTTTTTAAAACAAAATTTAAAGAAACTTTTTTTAATTAATTTTATTATTTTTTAGGACAATTTATTTTTACCCCTTTTTAATTAACACTTATTTTTTTGGATTTTTTGAAAACAATTTTTTTAATCATCCGGACGAAATTGGGTATTGACGGTTGGCCAAGATGGTATTAGTCAAAAAAGCAATGAAAAGTGGCACATGTACGTAATCTATACAAATCTCAACAATGCATATTCATAGGACGCGTACCCCCTACCAAGCATTGATCGATTATTAAATAGCATTGTCGAGCACAATGTTCTAAGTTTCTCATACGCTTATCAGTACAAGAAAAACTGATATTACTGACGATCAAAATCTATCGGTAATGTTTAAAATTCGTCAATAAATCAAAATTATCGATGATAAAAATTTTATTGCTAAAACTCTTGTCGGTAAATTTTTACCAAGGAAATCTTTTTGTATTGGTAATTACCGATGGAAAAATGTTGGTAAAATCAGTTGGTAATTATCAACGATAAAATTTGTCGGTAATTACCGACCTAAAAATTTGTTTGTCAAATCCAGCGATAATTATCAACTGAAAAATTTGTCGATAAATACTACAAACGAGTTCATCTTCTTTCTCCTCCTCCCTCCTCTTTCTTCTTTTTATGGTCTTTTTTTTCTTTTCTTTCATAACCTCCTTAATTCCATCTCAGTAGATCCGTCGTGGCCACCACCATCGCCGTTGCCACCACCATTGTCGCCGCCACCGTTGTCACCGGTTCCTCCTCCTCCTTCTCCTTACCCACCTTTTTCTCCCAATCTTTCTTGTTTCTTCCTCATTTTCTCTTTCTCGTCACCAACCTCTTCGAGCCACCACTGCGTCTCCGTTGCCATCGTGCCACCGTCTCGTCACCGCTGCCGTCTTGCTACCATCACGCGTCTTCCTTCTTTTTCCTATTCTTCTCCTTTCTTCTTATTTTTCTTTATCTTCTTTTTTTTTCTATTCTCTTCCAATTTGATGCACAACTTCTTAAGGTAAGTTTTGGACGAGAAATTTCTCACACTTTCTACTGACGGATTGACCCATTGGTAAATGTGTCGATAGTAAAAATTCTAAATTACCGACAGATTTTTGTGTCGGTAATTGAAACCAGCATTACTGACACATTTTATCGACAAATTGTTCCATCGATAACTAAAATATGTATTACCGATAGGTTTTTCTGTCAGTAATTAAAATACCAAAATTTGTCAATAAAATTTGTCGGTAATTCGTATTACCCTATGAAATTATACTCATTGTAATATTTCGTCGATAGTTTCAAATTTTTTTGTAATGTATTCAACCTATGATCAGATCTCTACGACGAAAGGCCACAAGCTGAAAACTGCCTTTATCACAAAACACACGAACTACGACTTTGAGGTCATGCTTTTTGGTCTCAAGAATGAAGGAGTGATAAATCATAAATGTGAAAAAGGTACAATGACTGATTGGTAAGCTGACATCGATATCTCAGTTCTTTCCAAGATTGGCAAACGATGTAAGAGTCGGGAAATTTAAATAAATAATACATATTTAGTTAGCAATAATTGTGGATTGAAAGTACCTCTAAGAGAATTAATTATCAAGTCATTGAAAAGAAGCAAAGGTAGCTCAAGTGGTTCAACGGGTGGTGTGAAGAAGTCTTGGGTTTGAATCATATTTATTCAATTTGTGTAATATTTTAATTAATTGTTTATTTTTTTTGCATGTACGCATAAACCTGATGAGATCTTATTATTGTATGTGTGCATGAAATGCCATGAAACATGGATTGGCTTGTTGGTTGTGCATATGATTGATAATTGGATGGAAGAGAGTTCAAACCTTGCCTAGCACAAAATAGTTCCTTTCATGTTTTACTTTCTATTTTTTCCTAAGTGGTGGAGAGCCTAGAAACCCTAGCAGTTCCAGAGAAACTAGATGGTTAAAGGCATGGTAATTATGGAGTAAAAACCTCCAAGTAATGGCAATTGATGGCCATTTACATTTATTTTCTTTTTATCATTTTATGATTTTTTTGGGCTGCAAAGTGGGGTAGAGAGTGGACTTAGGTAGGAAAAATAGGCTTGTGAGAGCACTGAAATTGTGACTTAAAGAGTGCAAGGGTTGGATCAATTTTTGTTCAAGAAGAAGTGTAGGAGTGTGATTCGAGCAGGAAATCTAGGTAAGAGGAGTTGTATCTATTTGTTTAAATTCGTGGTTAATGTATTTTGTGATGTGTTGAAGCTTGGGTGCCTTTTTCCATCTTCCAATTACGCTATTTTTTTGTGTTTCTAAGCTTCTGCCCAAAAACCGCTTGGCGACAACGAAGGTCTGCCAGGCGACGCATGCTGTTTGAACTATGTTTCTAGTGTCTGTCAAAAAACCGCTTGGTGGCAATGGAGGCCAGCTAGGCGACACAAAACTGGATTGGACTGCCATATAATAGCTACAAATCAAGGGTCCCTGGAGCAAGTTGGCTATGGATTTTGGAACTTGTAATAATATTGAATTATTTTGGAGTTAAGCGGTTAATACATTTTAAATTTCCCACATTTTGGGAACAGTATATGATGTTGAATTGAATTCCAAATATAATGTTCTTTTAATTAAGTAATATCCATTGAGGATGTTACATTTGGTATCAAAGCATTTGGTTTTAAATGATTTTTGGGCTATAGGGAGTAAGCTTCTCGCGTTTCGGTTGCGAAACTTTGTATGAATGGATTGGATTGTAGAGTCTCTTTAAATGAGTCTCTCAAAATTGTTGGTATGTGTTTTGGGGTGCGAGTTTGTGGTCTCGATACCAACATCTGGGCAGATTTCAACCAATTCAGTTTGTGTTGGATGCTCTATCGAAGAGGTAGGCCGCAAATCCCAAGTGAAATTATATGTTTGACTTTGGAGGGACTAGATCTGATACTAGGAATGGACTTGCTTTCTATCAATCATGTTGTTATTGATTGTGGACAACGCAAAGTGTTATTTCCAAAAATAGACAGGTTGTGGGACTGTCATGTCTCTTATTTAAGACTTCAAAATTTACGGACTTCTTTGTGAAATTGGAAGCATTAAGAACAGAAAATATCTTGGTAGAGTGATGAGGGTGCACACTCATGACTATATTAGAGATAATTTCCTTTCTTGATTCTAAAGGTTTTGGGAAAAGATAAGAGAGTTATAGTTTGAGTTTATCTTCTACACCTTTTCTTGTTATGTTTGCGCTTCGATGGTGTGTGTTCGGTGTTTGTAGTGGTAGAGGAATACAATAGAAGGTCAAACTTGACGTGATTATGTTTACAAGGGTTAGATGAGATCTCTAAGATAACTTCTTGCCTCAAAGATAGGGAGTTGTTGTATGATGTATATCGATGAGTGATGAAAGTTAAGCTTTAGGTTAGTAGGCATGGAGAAGATGCTGAAGTTGTGAAACAATGTTTGGATTGAGAAAGCTTCAAGGATAATTTTGGGATCAGATACCACAAGTTTTCTAAAAGAATATGAATCCAGAGGTTAAAACAAATGGAAATAACAGGGCATATCAATATAGTGATGTTTGAGGAAATCCACATGGTTCTACATCTTGACAGTGTTGGGGTTTAGAGGTATACAAACACGAGTGGTTTTAAGGGGAAAGTGTCATTACATGTAGTGATATGGCCATATCCAGTGATTTCCTTGAATTGGTAAAAGAGAAGTTGTTGGTAGATACTAGGTGGAAGAAAACGGTGGGGTTATTGGGCATTGAGGAAGCTAAGAAAGGTGGAGATAATGAATGTGTATAAGGACGATATATCTTTAGTGGGAGGTTAAGATGAAGTAGAACCTTGAAGATCATTCAGCTGTGATGATGATTTATAAGAATGAAGTATATTAGGGATTTTTAAACCAGATCAACATTAGGAAGAAGTAGTGAGATTTTCTCGACAATAGCAATTATCCAAGTCAAGAGTAGACAACATGTCCTAAGTAAGGTGACTCACAAGAGAGGAAGACATGAGATGGACAGTTTCAAGTATAAGAAGAAGAAGCACATCGTTATGTTATTATGGTCGGAAAGGGTAGTTGGTAATGTTAGAGCATAGAGAACGAGGAAAAGAAAAGGAAAGTTTTAGGTAGCTGAAAGGGATGTTTGAGATAGTTGTTGCTGGAGCAGTTAGTGCAAATGATAAAATTCAAGGACACAAGGTATAAAAGTGGTGCTTGGGATAGGAGTTTTGGTTTTGTTTGGGATCGTATACCCCTTGGTATCGTCAGTATGGTAAATGGGCCATGGTTACTTGCAAGAGGGAGTTGGTAATGAGATGGTGATTTTGCTACAGTTGTGGCTAAGTAAAGATTGGTCAAGTATGTGTTGTGTTTTGTGGTGATCAAAGGATTCAAATTCAATGTTAATTGGAATTGATTCCTTTGCAAGGTTAGGACATAAACTCAAGGGTGAACTGGTTACTTTCCAATCTCATTCCTGACTGATGGATACCCAACAAAGTGGTGCTCTATGATTCAAAGAGATAAATCGGCGGTTGCATACCAAGTATAAATCAAGGGGAAAGGTGAGGGCATAGTGTTAGGTGAACCAAAGTTATCGGACAAAGGCAACTGAAGAATAGACGCAAAGGATCTCAGTGGTGGAAGAGTTCATAGACATGTTCTGAAGTAGGTACGAGAACTTCACCTTGACTAAGATCGGAATGGCACCATATAAGGCGTTGGATGGTAAGAGATGAAGAACACTGTTGTGCTGGTATTAGGATGGGGAGTCGAAGCTCCAAGTGGATTGGATGTACGTCATTAGATATCATATGATGAAAGCAAAAAAGGATCGCTGACATCAAATTTCCATATGTGATACTGTTTTCTAAAATATTAGAATATCTTGGTGTTGATCTTGATGGTGAACTTTAGGAAACAACTTCAACAATCAACTATATTTCGTGTTTGACCTTGCATAAAATTGTTCACCAAGGAAAACAATAGTTAGATACGTAAAGGTGCAACACCTAAGGCAAATGATGATGAAGTCAGTCTAAGCAACACTGTTGATAAGGACACTACTTCCTCAATGATCATTCATATGATTCCTTATAATATACCAAAAGATACAGGTCCTACCTACTCTACATTTGAATGTACTGTGGGGTGGCCAACTTCATTATTTGAACCTAGCTCAAAAAGAACATAATCGTTTCTATAATGCACATTTGTAGGATGTTGATAAACAGATTACAAACATAAATATGTTGTTGGCAAAGTTCTATTACAAAGACATTCCTAGTGATTAGGCCAGTTGTTAGGAAATTCATTGCATCATAAAAAATTTATTTTCTCCTTTATGTGTTTGATTTTGTTAATTGCATTTTTTGTTTGATGAATCAAAAGGAGGAGAAAAATCTGAGAATTTGATTGACGAGAGGAGCTTGCTTGATTATATAAAAGGGTTGTATTTGTCTTACTTTTCTTCAATGTGCAAGAAATGTTACCTTCATCAAATTAGGGGGAGAATTTTATCATGAAGCATTTATAAAGATTTGATTTGATGGATCCCAGAAAATCACTTGAAGACATCTTGAAGATCAACGATAGAAGACTTGTTAATGGTTCAATTGTATTTAGGGTCATATATACACTAGGTCTATTAATATATTAAAATGTGTTAACAAATTAATTGTATTCTCCAAACAAAATATGTGATGAACACATTAATCAATTGATATAACTAACAATGAATTGATTTCACTAGTTAAGTGAAATCAATTTATTGAAAATGTAAACTTTCATGTCTTTAAATTAGAACTTTGGCCCAATGAAAAGTGCAAAGTTTTGAAAAACAATTTAAGCCATTCTGTGAAGCGCTTCCTTATTGAAAAACCTTTGTATTATGATCTAGAGCAATTACTGACTCTATGAAGCAATGCCTGCTCTTACCCCTTGGTTGTTTAGGCAAGATCATGTATCTTGAGAAAGCTAGAGCTTTTCAAGTTTGATCATTTCTTGTCTTGTATTGTTTTGTGTTTTGTGTTTCTAGAGGGTGTCCAGGTTGCAATAGGGTGTTTCATGGGTACGATGCTTCTTGAAGGTTTCAAGAAGTAAGGTTGATATTACAACAAATTGTGTAATTGCAAAATTGTGTTTCTTTTGTAGTGAAAATGTAATACTCAGTTTGCATAGGTAATTAGATGTAGCTCGTAAGAGTGAACTAGTATAAAAACTCACATGGCTTGATATCTTTTTTTGTTAATTGTTTAAGTTCTTTATCTCTTTTATTTTAAATTAAGATTTTTTATTTATATGTACCATTAAACAAATACTTCATTGAATGTGTTTTTTATTGATTTGCATTGTGTGCAAGCGCTTCAGTTGTTTGTAACTTGAGTAATGTGAAAATTGTCTTACTTGTCGAACATTTTAATTAACTGATTCTAGTTTCTAATCGACTAAAATATTCATACCTTGTAACAACTTTTCTAAAATTTCATTGGTCAATTAGACTGAATGAAAGTTTGAGAAGGTTTTTCAATAAACAATTGGTTTCTTAAGTACAATTCAACCCCCCTTTTTTTTTGGCCTTGAACATTTTAATTCAACGCATTCCATATAACAAGGTTAGTTCTCTTTGACACGGCAAAAAGATTGTCTTTCAAACGACTTCCCATCATAGAAATCTCCATTGACACAGACTACTTAAGTATCTTCCTCTATGTGAGTTAGATATGAGTAGGTCAAAAAAATGGGTCAAAATCATTATCCCTATTACAAAGGAAGGAAGTATTTGCACACAAAAGGCTCACATCAATGATCTGATCATACCCTAACAATCCTAATTGAACAGGGATTCATTTATAGCTTTGAGATGACACATGCAAGCACCTAACCTCACACATGCAATCCCCTAACCTCACACATGCATTACAAAAACCATAAAGACTCTATAAACAATAAAAGATGAACTTACTCTGTTTGACAAACTGATTGGGTAGAAAGATAGATCTTGTCACTAATAGTCCTATGTTGTACTCCTATCTTCAAACAGATGAAGGACGTGGTCAAAGATTTAGAGACAAGGTTTAGAAAAAACTTTTAGAGAGATAATAATTTTCATAAAATGAAACTCAATTAATTTATATTTATATTTATAATATGACCTCTATTAATAAAATAATTGAGTGTCATATTTTAAGGTCACTAATAATGTTATTACATTCTAAGTCCTTACACTTTATAATTAATAATTCCATTTTTTATTTGCTTGCAAAAGCATATTTAGTACTCTTAGGTTCGTCTTCTTAAACTTTAGTAGGTGCTACAAGAGAAAATTATTAAATATAGAGTTTTAGGTTCGTCTTCCTTAGACACTTCATGACTTGTTTAAGGAAAATCAAGAGAAACCCCTAGGTCCTCCTCAAAGTTAGACTTTTGAATCTCAACGTCTTTACTATCAAAAACCTTAAAATTCTTTTTATTTATAAGTTATTATAGTCTCACTGAAAAAACACCACGTTTAGCCATACATTTCTTCAATGTTGAATCAATAGACCCCAATATGTATATATATACCTTTATCACTCTCCTACAATCATGCATTTCATATCTATTATTTATAGTTTAGCTCGCTTAATATAAGTATAATCAACACCATGAAAAATCTTAGATTTTTAGGATAGAACACCATAAGAAAAATGCTAAAATACTGACTTAAAACATGTATCGGTAAAAGAAAATTTGCTAACAAATTTTACAATTTTAATTATCAATGATTTTTTCTATGGGAAGAGATCCCAGGTAAAGTCCATTGATAAATTAAAATATTTACTATGGAAATAACAATCCATAATAATTGTTTGTAAAATACATCAGTAATATATAACTTTTATTACTGATGAATATTTTCATTAGTAAACTTCATCAATAACATCGGTGTCAAAGTCCTTGCTTTGGGGTTTGACCATGTCATGATAAAATTCTTAGGTAAATCTGTTGGTAATTGAATTTTTTTAAACTATACTAGTAAATATGTTTGTTGATAATAGATTTTTTTTTAAATTTGTCGATAAATTCATTAGCAATCATAAAATGTTTTAAAAATTTGTTGTTAACTCCATTTGTAAATTTATCAGTAACATGGGTGCCAATTTTCTTGCCAAATTTAACAAACATTTGTTATAAATTAGTTAAATATAGGTGAGAAGAAAAAGATAAGAACAAAGATGAAGAGGAAAAAAAGGTAAAGGAAGATGAGGTGATTGTGGTAACAATGATAGAGGAGGAGGAGAAGGAGGAGCAAGAGCAAGAGGAGGAGGAGGAGGAAAAGGAGACAAGGAGAGGGAAGCAAAAGAAAAACGAAAAAAAGAAGAAAAGAGAAGGAAAAAGAGAAAAACCAAATCACAATATTTATTGATGGATAATTACTGATAGCCAAAATCTATCAATAATTACCAAGGAATATTTAGCAACAAATTTTGGTCATCAATAATTACTGACAAATTTTCTTATTCGTCAATAATTACGGAAAACAATTTTACTATCAGTCAGTTGTCGATAATTTTGATTTACCCATGGATTTTGGCCATCAGTAAATCCATTCTTTCTTGTAGAGGAAGGACAACCTGACAAAAATTGCTCAAGCATCTTCATATTTAGATAAGTTTAAATATATATGTTCATCAACTAGGTAGAAGTGGTATTGGATTCAACCAAAATACTTTTGAAACTTCTCCATTATCTTTGTATTATGCCATTTTTGTTGTGGACTTTTAGCCAGAATCTATGGCTTGTTATACCATTTTGTTTACAAAGTGAATAACTCTCAACAAAATTCAAGACCATTTTTTGTTATGAATCTCTTAACTGCTCTCCTCTTTTCATTCTTTAATAGAAACTTCCCAAGGTTGAAAATCTAAAATCAACAAGAAATACCTTGACCCAAAATGTCATAAATTTCTTGTAGGTCTCCAAATATTAGTATGAACATAATCAAAATTTCATTTTATTCTTTGATGTACTAAAATTTACATTATAGGCTTTACCATAAACACAATATTCACAAAACTTCAATCTACCAAGTTTTTCATTTGCAAATTTTCCTTGATTTTATAATTCAATCAAGTTTATCTTAATCACTTGACCTGACCTACTATGTTGAAAGTTCATTCTCAACATTAATAGAAACATAATCAGTTACACCAACACCCTTCATCACGTCATTCTTCCTCTCCGTTTATGAGAATAGTACATCCTTTCAACACATTCAACATTCCTTTTTAACCTATAAACATATATCCCTTCTCTTAAGTTCTATAAAAGATATATGATTTATTTTTAAGTCATGTACATACCTAACTTAATGCAAGAATTTCCTTATACCATCTTGTAGCTTAAATATTACAACACTAATAATCTTACATGGTTTGTTACTTCCAATAAGAACAAATCCATCTTTATAACCTATATTCTCTTCAACCATTGTTTGTTATTTCCTATAAGAAAAAATCCATCTCGATAATCCATAAACTATTCAAACTAATATTTGTTAGAAGTCATGTGAAAGGAACATCTAGAGTTCATGATCTCTTAACATTAATATCACTATTATATATAATAAGTACATATGATTATTCATACTAATCATTTTACAATACTTGTATATTTACATGGGCTTCTTTTGGTTGAAATTTCCATTCCACCTTTTAACATCATATTTTATAGTATGACCATCTTGTTTACAATGGTAACAATAAGACATTCTGCCATTTTTTGCTACAATTTTGACCAATATTTGTCTTTGCTTTCTTTCTTGACTATTCTTTACCTAACAATTAACCATACCAACTGAGACAAAGACTAGCTTCCATACATTTTTTTTTTCATAAAGTGAGCATCTATCTTTTGCAATAAACACAACAAAAGAAAAAGCTTGATCTTCGTTTTTAATGTATCAATGTTTTCAAGATCAATATGAATTTATCATATTCATCAAATTATTCATTTATGTGATGTTCATTATTCATCTTAAATGAGTATAAGGCTTGTTTATGATGCAACTTATTCAATTGAGATCTAATCATATATAATATTGTTGAATCATAAACATGCCTTACATAATCGTGTTATATAGGGCTTGTTCACTAGTTTTTAAGAAGAATTTCAAAGACTCAAGTAAAGATGAAGATGGCTTGATGATGATTGAATATGTTGATATTGAAGATATGTCTTAGAACTTAGCTTTCTTTGAATTTTGTTTGTATTTTTCATATAGTATTATCAAGGTCTATCTAATTCAGCACACAACCTACGATAAAAAATTGAAAGAAAATGGTTTTAAGTTAAAATTAAGCATAAAAGGTTTTTCAAATTTTTTTAATCGATTAGTTCTATTTGTTGGATTATTTTTGTAAAGAAGTGCAAGATTGGAAAAGAATAAGGAGTTGCTTCCTAGGACCTTCTCATCCAACACTAATATACTTGTCCAATGAGATGATCAGTCATTCGCCCAACAAGTATGTCTTTCACCCAATGAATGGAAGCAGGTGACCCTGATATGTAAACAACCTCTCGCTCATCAAGAGGATATGAGATTTTAGTAGATAAACTATAAAAACTCATTAAAAATAGTGATGTAAAGTTGCGTTGAAAATTTTTAAAACAGTGTATATATTTTTTTATCTTTTATTTTTTTTACCAAATTATGTTTTTCATAGATATGGAAGTGTAGGTTGGTCACTTAATAATTATTTTATTCATACCAAGTGCCAAAAGATGAAAACAAGTAGAAAGAAGGAAACAACTAAGAAATCACTGAACGAGTAGGTTAAAGGATGACTACCCTGACCACCTGAACCCCACGTGGATCCCTCACGAGAGCTACTACATGACATATCTTTAGATGAGGTTGACGACACTTAAAACACGTTTTTCCCCAAGGTATCTTGGCAGCATAAACAAGATGTTACCTTTCACACAAATCCAATCCCCACAAATGACCCTGACCCTCTATTTTTTGGAATAGTTGAATAAACTTTCACAATTCCTGCCTAAACCATTGTCCTCATTGCGTTCTACGAAACGTTACACCTGTACCACCCAATGAGGTGACTATGCACATTCCTAGTTATCCTTCATAGCAAAACCCTTACACTTCCATAACCTTTCTATTAGTTTTGAAATGGTTGAAAAGCCAAGAAGGGAGGGGGGGAGGTCGAATTGGCTAGTTAAAAAAAAAATTTGGCTATCTTTGAAAGCTAAAAACCACAACAATTGAATCAA
>Ga0099822_1005152_pt1 | contig 17074 bp, 4 predicted proteins | sample CowpeawhiteBW_FD_76839 | JGI IMG/M metagenome (GOLD analysis project Ga0099822, IMG submission 76839) | Root nodule microbial communities of legume samples collected from California USA - Cow pea white BW | ecosystem: Host-associated > Plants > Roots > Nodule | place: USA: California | collected...
GTATATATATAATAATTAAAAAATAAATATATATATATTTATTATCTATATGTGTATATATATACACACTATATATATATATATATATATATATATATATATATATATATATATATATATATATATAGCTGATGTTAAAATTTGGAATAGTGGACATCCTATTGCGTTAAAGGGCCGTAGCATTTTTGGTATGGCCTGAATGATTGTGGTGTTCATAATTTTTTTCGGCCCTAATTGCCAGTCTCGTATTGGCTACCCGCAAGGGTTGACTCATGATGAGCAAGACTGTGACAAGGGGACAATGACAAGTACCACATATGGGGAAACCCCTTAAAAACAAATATCAACAGTCTAGTAATTCTAAAATCAAAATGCATATTGATGTATGATGGCCAATAATATATTAAAAATATAAGGATTTGCATTTAATCAAATTTGAAATAACTGATATTCTTGCTCTGGGACTTTTTAAGTACATATTTTACCTCTTGTCTATATGGCATGAATGAGTTTGCTACAAACATTGATTTTGTTAGTGCTTAATATCTGTTTCTACTGTGTTGCAGCTCCTTGATTGTCACATGGCGACATGATTGATTAGCTTAGTGAGATGTAAGCAGCATGTAATTTATGTAAAAAAGTCGTACTTGGTAAGGATATTTTGTTGATTCAAGGATCATGGTGCCCTTAGATTTTGTTTTAACTTTCAATGTAAACAAGAGGCAAGCTAGTTATCCTCTAAGTTCTACTACCATGAAGGCTCGTTACTGATGTCGGACCGAACATAGGAAGATTGTTAATGTTAGGCCAAAGGCCGAAGTGCAGGATTAACCAATGTGAATAACCATTTTTATACTAGGATAATCACCGTAGAGTGAAAAATCCCAGTAAACGACCATGCTTTTAGCATGGTAATTCTGAACTGAATTTAACCTAAATCAGATATGTGCTTCTAAATTTTAGCAAAATTTGATATTATCTTTTGACCTATTAAGTGTTGATGTTATGTATAGATTAACATTGCAAATTATTTTCGCCCAATGCAATAGCCCACGTATGGTTTTCTTAAAAGTAATTTTAATAGAAAGATTCTGTTTAAAAACTTTTTTTGACAACTTTTAATTTACATAATACAAAGTAAAAAATGAAATAGGCTTTAAGTTTGAAAGTTTTGTAAGTTAATTTGTCTACCACTCTAGGTCAAGAATGAAGTACACACTCACAGATGATTGTGGTTAACATTTATCTAAAGGGGAAAAAAATAATTGCATAATTATTTTGAAATAGTATAGAATTTGCTCCAGAAGCATCTTGACATGGTTGTTTGGAATATACGTTGGCCCACGAATGAAGGAAGATTTGGGCTTACTATATAATAAGGCTTTCTTGAAGACGGTGAGATGGGGTTTGAACCCAAAAGATTGTAGTCGAAGCCTGTTAGGGGTAATTTAGGGATATAGAAAATTTTGGATGTGCAGGAAGAAATTTGTGATTTGTGAGGTTAATGTACGTTGATCAAATTTATGGAGTAGGAATGTGAACCCATTTCTGCACTATATTTTGGATTATATAATTTAAAAGTATTATTTTGAATTTTAAATTATATTTTTTATTAAACAGATATAAATTGTAAAGTAAAAGTGACTTGCAAAATCTAAAATTCAAAAATAACTTTTAAATTACATATGAAAATTATTTTTAATTTTCAAATTATACAAGTTATCTTTTTCTTTTGAAATAATTTAAAAATAACTTTAAAAAAATTCTGTGCGATTTAAAAATTATTTTCAACTTTCAGAAATCAGAAAGAGCAAAATAAATAAAAGTTATAAAAATGCAGGAAGAGAGTTACGAAAGTTCAGGAAGAAACTGTGGCAGCAAATGGTAAAATGGAGTTTCTTGCTCTTTTTGGATTTTCTAAAAAGTCGTATCGAAATTAATCAAATTATTTAAGAAAATGTTTCTGATTTATCTGAGAAAATCTTTTGGATGTATTTCAGTGCGACTATCTATTTCATACTCGTGGGTCGGTGTTTTCTTTTTCTTTTTCTTTTTTATTAATAATGTACCCAATCAAATCGTCTTAAACAGTTTGGTTAATCAAAAACCATTTTTTCTTCTGAAAACATTTATGTTTTTAATGATATACTTCTTAAGATGTTGAGTGATGTACTCTATTTTGAAGCTTTTTTGTCTGAATTTGTTATAAGCTATATAGAAGGAATTGATCCCTACATTATTTTATGGAAAAATAATAAATACTGGTATTTTACGTATAAAAATCTTAATTTTAACATTTCTTTTAGCATATATTTTAACACGTAAACATCCCTTCGAAAGAAAATATAAAAAATAATAGATACAAACTTCATATGTACACAATTTAATTTTAATATAAGAAAAATAAATTAAAAAATATTAAAAATATTAAAGCTATCATTTTTATTGTGTCACTTCCATTGATAAGTTTGGTGTCAAAGCACCTATAGACTAACTTCAGGACCGACCTTGTGCGTATTGACATAATTTAAAAATAGCATTTCTTAATGCATCAACTAATTATTATATAGTTTCCTCATTTTCTCTTTATTTCTTATATTTATTAAATATGTAAGTTAATAGTTATAGTAACTAAACATTTTAAACGATAAATGAGAAAAAGAGTAAAACATGCCTTTTGATCTAAAAGATTTAGTATAACCTAATTTTAGTGTCATGTGACATCCTCATGACTATCAATACGAATGTCATGTCTCACTTTTTAGTCAAGATAGTTATTATAAAAATTCACAAACTTATCATTTATTTCCATCACTGATGATTATAAAACTAATTTATATTTGTAAAATGATAAGACATTATTAGGTACATAATTACAAAACACAACTACTTTTTTATAAAAGTTATTCTTTGAGAATATTGAATTTTAATCATAAACCATATATTGAATTTTATAATACTTATTCACAATTTTAAATTTTTAGAGGACCACAATTTTTTTTAATGAATAACATTATAATAACTTTCATCCCTTATTAGAAATGTTGAGGAGGGTACATAATAATCATTCAGAATGTGTTGGTTAAAATTAGATATCATTATGTAAAACTTTTTTAGGAAAATAAGATACCAACCATCAATCACTCGTTCAAATTATAAGATATCACTCCAACATTCATTGTGTCTCATCCTTCATTACAATTTTTTTTTTCATTATTATTTTCACTATTTATAAGTACCAATTGAAAATTGGAATATTAACATAAGATTTTAAGATTTAATATTTGTGATTTTTTTTAAATACCAATTAAACTTTTTCACTTATATGAATTGAATTTTATCATAGGTTTTTATCGAAATAAGTTATCTCAATATACTTTTGTTGATCTTAATTACAGTTGTGATCATGGTGACATGGGTGAGGGTGAAAAAAGGAGCTCCTATCAACTTGTTCCGACCTAGGATAATAAGCTCATGGTTTTAGTCTTACTTCACTAGCGAGAAACGAAACAAGACTTCCATCTCCAAATTTGATTCAGACATAACTCGCTTCTTTTTGGGTGTGAAGCAGTGTCAAACTACCCAACAAACATTAGCTCTCCCTGAAAAGGAGGTGATCCAGCCGTACTGAATCATCAACTCGTGTTGGATTTTCTTATTATGTATGTACAAAATATGAGAAAATAAAATATTCATAAATTATATATTTTTTCATCTATAACAATATATAAAGAGAATTTTCTCTTTTGTGTCCACATTTTAAAATATTAATTTTATTCTTTATTTATTAAATTTTTGAAAATTGATCAATACTTTTATAAATTTTCTTATAAAATTGTTTATCTGTTCTTCTCTTTTTCTCGATCTATAAACAATTATTCTTTACTCTTTTCTAATATATTTCACTTTATTTTTAATACTCTTTTTTGATATATTTCACTTCATTTTTAATAAATATAATTTTATTTTATACATTAACTTAATAACATTACATTATAATCATCTACTAAAATTTAATAATATTACTAATATTACTAAATTTGTTTCTTTTACGTAAAACTTTCAACTTATACTTCTTTATTTCATTTCGGTTATCTTTTTTTTTTCTCCGTCGATCCACCAATGATTCACACTTGAAGTGACTACACTATCTTCTTAGCAAAAGATTTGTTCCGATTATGATGGAACCCTTGTTTTCGATATCCGACACACTTCAAGTTTATTGCACAATACAGTTACACTGAGCGTTCCATTTTCGATAACCTCCACTAATGTTTTAAACATCTAAGGGACCCTCATTTCATTTGTCTCACATTCCCATCATGTACCTGTTTTAGGAGACACAACACAATTCATTTCCTTTTAGGTCAACATTGGCATTTCCTGTTTCACATGCATTTTTAGTTTTCACTTAAACAACTGCAAAAAGAAGAAGAAAAAGACACAAAATTGTAACCTTGCACTTCCAACTCCACCACCTTCCAAAATCACTACATTTTCTATAATATTTTTCTTATTTTTTTAAGGAGATTCCACTTTTCTGAGTAATGCTTTGTTGCCTTACAAACACAAAGCTGCTTTCAACAATACAGAGCACCATATTCATTAAAAGTTATGTACTGGTTTAGGGTTTTTAATTTCGTATTAGAGAAAAAAATATAAATATATATAACAAGGTTGTTAATTTTTGTTGAAGACTATGGTGGTGGCCACGCACCCATGTGTGTATTTAAAGTTTTATGTCCTTTTTTGTGAGATTGAAATGATTTTAGAAGTGTTGTGAATGAGAAGGAAATTAGTTTAGAATTGATAATGAGATGCTTAAGTAGCTATAATTTGAGATTTTAAAAGTACTTAAACTGTGCATTGTCGCGTAAATTAGTGTCAAGTGGGCCAATTAAATAGAATGTTTTCATCTTCTTGCGACCAAGGAACAAAAAAAGCTAAATAAATCAAATTAATGGCAAACGTGGAAGCTCACTTTCAACAGCTTCTCCTTTTTCAAATAAGTGCTTTACTCGGTTTCAAATACAGAATTCTTACTCTTTTCCTTTCATTATCATCTCATGCTAAAACTTTCATTCATTTTGGTCCACATTACGTTAAAACCTTCAAATTTTGCCATATTCACATGCCAACCACTAAATTTGAATTTTTCCAGGTTCAAAATTTTGATATATTTTAATTTTAAACTTTAAAAATGAATGGATATAGTCATTTTAACTGAAATATATTATTTTTTTGACATGTCAAGTATGTTTTCCAGTTGATATTGAAGCAGAAATATATCAAATAATATAAACAACTCAAATTCTAATATAAAACGCATATAATATATCAAAACAATATAACATAATTAAGTTAAAATGACAATATTCATGATTTTAAAGTTTGGGAACTAAAATATATCCAAGTTTCATATATGGACGAATTTCAATTTATCAAAGTTCAATGACTGAAAACATATTTAACTCTATTATTTTATGTATGAAAAAAATAACTAAATAAAGTAATTATTATAAACTTAATAAACCTATCACACGTATCATTGCGTAATTATAGGATGATAATATAGATTTTGTCGTTGTCAATGCCTTTAAATTAATTTCTTAATAAATACGTATTCAAACTTATGTTTGCTTGAATCATAATTTCAGTACTATTCAAACTAGTATTCATCGGGTTTATACCCATTCTCATTCCTAAAACTTGGAATGACATGGCCCTTCTATATATAAATATATATAAAAGAATTTATTTAAGATATCATAATATAAATATGTACACAACTGTCCTTAAAAAATTAGTTACAATAGAGTTTGATAATGATAGTTTCATTAATTTCTTGGTAGAAAATCGCACTATTATTTAACTTCTTATAATCTCTCTCTCCAAGTGATGGTATTCATAGAAAAAAGAGTGTTGACCATATAATAACAAGATAATGAAGGTTTTAATTATTGGCGTCAAATTAAATACTCTTGCTTTGTTTCACACATAAATTAATATGTGTGTATATTGCACATTGGTACATTATTATCTATGTACATTGCCATAAAAGACAGTTAAAATCTTAAATAATTTTACCAACTGATAATAAAAAAATGTTAAAATGTTGAAAACCTATTTCATGCTTTAGCCTCTAAAAGAAAAGCCTATACGAAGTTGGGTGAAGCTAAGAAGCTTTTAAAGAGCCCTATAAGGTCCTACCTATGGGACCATGCCCTTATAGCATAAGCATAAAGTGTGAATAATATAGCATAATTCTATATTAAATATTAAATATATTTAAGAATAGAATTAGAAAAATGAAGATGGAGTGGTATATAATAAAGTTTGAAGAAAGAGGGATCTTATTTAATAGGAAAGATGCATATGACAAGTGTGAAAAAGTGTTGTGGGTTTTTTGGTGCTATTAGGCCAACCAAATGACATAGATGATGCTCTACAATAATGTTATGTTTATGTAAATGACAAAACAAACACTACTACTAAAAAAAGTTTAACAAAAAAGAAACATTTTTTTATCATTTTTCTAAAAATTTTAATTGACAGTTAATTGTTTTGTAGATAATTATTTTTTATAAAATTATAAAATTCACAAGTATTTTTTAAAGTTTTTTTATAAAATGTATCTTATACAAAATATTTTGCAAAAAAATTGGTAACAATTTATTGTAATTATTTTTATAATTGAAATTTGTAAATATTTGTTACATTTTTTTTAAAATAAAATTGACAAAAAATATTAATTTTTTTATTAATAAAAAAGAATCACCTAAATCATTAAGCAAGCTTAGAAAAAACATTTTACACAAAATTGGGTGTTGGAGTATATTCTCTTTTTAATTATTCCAATGCTTACATCTTAAATGAACTCTTTCGTTCTTACCTTTAAATTAATCTATGGTGGGTGTCTTCAAGAGAGAATGCGTCAAAAAATTATGTAAACAATAGGGAATATGTATGCTACTCATTGTTTTCATACATTGGAATCTAGAGATTCTACAAGAAAACAAAAAATTAACTCAAATATTACCTCAATATTAGTATCGAGTAAATTGTAATTATATTAGAGTTGGTTAAAAAAAATGCAGAAAGATAATTTTTATTACAAAAGTTAAAAACTGAAAAAAAAAATCTTTTTTTAGTAAATAAATAATGATGTAATTCTTGGATTACCATCATTTTAACCTATGCTAATAGAGTTTGGTTAATTTTAGACGCTAATCGAATGTATTTAACTCAGTTAACTCTAATGTAACACAAATGATTAACTTTTTAATGTTTATATTTATTAAAGTTAATGCAACCAACACTAATTTATATATTATAAATCTATATATCTTTGCTAGAACAAATAAAAATCGTAAATTATTTTTAATATAAAAAGGCAAATATCTTTATTCTCATTATTTCTCCCTTTCACTTTTATATAATTGTCTTCTTCTGCTCATATTCTTAATTCATACTAATTTCTTTAGTTCATACTATCTTCTCCCTTTGTTGCAATCTTCTTTTCATTTCTTTATTTAATTTTTTTTTTCAAAAATAAACGTTAACAAGTTAGTGTAAATGATTTTCGAGTATAACACAAATTTGATACTACATTTACTTGTTAGTGTGAACTTCTGATTGACATTAAATATCTATTTTTCTGTAGTGAGAACATTTTCCTGAAAAAAAAAATTATATATATATTTTTTATCTTCTGTTTTAAAAATCATTTGATAATTGTTGGATAAGATAGTGGATATGCTAACAATAAACAAATTCAAAGGAAAAATGGTGACATCTTCATCACTTTATTATTTTATTAGCTAGCTTATGAAAAGAGTATATTATACGAGGAGTACCCGTTTGGTATGTATAAAAACATAACTTTTTTCTAATAACTAATTCTCATTAAGAAAAAAACTTTGTATTAATTTATTGTGTAACTTTAACTAACTCTATACTCTTGCAATGAATTATAATATTACAATTTACTGACTGCTGATCTCTTAAATCTTATAACTGGGTTGAAGGTTTAATTACAAACTTTTTTGGCTAAAATAAAATATTAATAATTTATTACCTTTTTTTGGTTCAATATGGTCATTTATTTTAACAAAAATTTCACACTTTATCTTTTATATTTATTTAGGTATTTTATATGTTACACTTTATCAATGTTGATATTTTGAAATGGTGATAATTCTTTACTCTGGAGAATATTTTTAAACCATTTTTTTTATTATTGTTTTAGAGTTTAAAATTTATCTTATCAGATTTACCTACATGAAAATTATATAAAACTAATATCCGAAAAAAAAAAAAGTCTTACCTAAGTTAAACCGGTGACAACTAGAAAACTGAAAAATCTAACATTTGATCCTTTTCCAGGGAGTGATTTTTTCTTTTTTACTATTTTCACCGGGTTTCACAGTTTTCATGTAGAAATATTTAATGGAGTAGATTTCACTCTTTGAATTGAATTAAACACTAGAATATTCAAAATACTTTCTAAGATCGAAAACTATTGATTTGGAGAAGGCAACATTAATACATGTAGCAAAATTAATCAAATTATTTTTGAACTAATTTTTATTTATTATGATACCAAATACGGGTTTATCTTTAGTATTAATTTTATCTTTTATTTTTAACATTGTCTTTAATATTCTCTTTTCTTATTTTTAAGATTTTCTTTTTAAATTTTCATTTATAAATAAAATTCAAATAATTTTAATAGAAAGATAAGGAGAAAAATATATTCTGGTTTTTAATGATTTATTCGTCTGAGGTGTTGTTATAAACTTGACGTAGGGTTGATCTAATCACAATTTTTAATATTACGCAATCAACCATAGTGGAGATGTACTTGTAAAAGTTTACACTATAATGCCTAATAATAACTTAATAATAAAGAGTGCTGATATGAGGAAGAAAGATTATCTATAATTATGCTTCAGAAGCTTTCCCAATTATATATGATCAAATATTGCAATTTGAAGATAGTTAATTAATATCTTTATAAGTGGAAAAGTATCTAATTATAATGATAACAACATTTTTCCATCTTTGTTTTTTAGGTCTTTAGGAAGAAAAAAAAATACTCAAAAATATTTTCGTTATATATATGAAAAATGTTAAGTGTAAATCTATAAATAATTAATTTTAAAAAACTTTAAAAAGGAAGAAAAACTATCATTGTTCCTCCTAAAAAAACAACCTAAAAGTCATTTTCTTAGTAAAAATATTGTGTAACTCTTATATATTGAATCGCATAAAACAAATTTAATATGATGAGTGTAGAAATTCATGTCAGTTTACATCTACTTTTACAAGCCAAAAATGTGAGACATATTATTCATTTGTCTCGCAAAAATATAATATTTCAAATTATTTATTATTATTATTATTATTATTATTCAAATATATATCTCACACATGTATCTTCTATATTAGTAAAATTAATTTTAGAAATAGTTGTTAGTATCATTAAATGAATAAAGAAGGTGAAAGCCTATTGCATATGCATCACCGTCTTCATTATAAATTGTTGTGTTTAAGAGTTAATAACATCATTAAATAAGAACAACACATGCTAATAGTTTATTAAAAACAAACCAAGAATCAGGAAATCTTTGCATGCGCTCAGAACCAACCACATTCACACGACAAATTTTGTTTATTTTTTTACAACCAAAAGAAAAGTAAGAAAAGAAGAAACAAAAAAGTGAGATATAAAAGGAATAATAATATGTGATATAGTTGTAAAAATGTACGTGATGAATATAATATAACTCTACACACATAAAAGAAAACACTACACTGTCACGTAGTTAGAAATAAATTAGATACCTAATCTTTTGTTACTAAAGTTAACAGCAGCAACCTCGCACATGTGCACATCAAAACTAATTTAAACTAAACTTGGCCTGCCACACACTAACCCACACTTAATAAATTAACATATGATATTTTTAATTTTGTGATCTTGGTTTCAATAATTGAAAAACGATTTTCATGCTCTAATTTTTTTACTCACGCATTAATTCATTTATAATAAGCTGCATCTATTCATAAATATCATATTCAGATTTATCATAGACAATCCAAACATTTATCAGAAATCCATCGCAAACCAATCACATGAATGTTGAAAATCCCACATCGACTAGACAATTTCATAGTATATAAGTAAAATTCAAACTTCACTTTACAAGTTGATTTTGTGAAATTGAATTTTTAAACTTACTTCTAACATAATATCAAAATCATTATTTTAAAAAAAAATTATTCTAACGAGATTTCTTTATTATTATTATTATTATTATTATTAATAAATATGTATGGAGGTTTGAAGAGGATGAATGTGGTTGAATGTAAAGTAAGAAAGTGGTTAATATGCATGCAATCGTGGGCGGCATACTAAAAAGTTGGTAATTGAATTCAATCTCATCATTGCTGAGACCTCTCATGATAGACACCAGAAACACTGATTATTCCGTTATTGGCAAATTCAAAGTGTTGAATTTCTTGGTTCTGTCATGAATATACAAATCTTAATTAATGTCTTGTTTCGGTGTCGGAGGAATGGAATAACTGTTGTTGGTTCTTTTACTTGGAAAATTTTAGCAGTGAATACAAAGTTCAATGAATCGTATGAGTGAGTCGTTTTAGTATGATTGTGGAAGCTTCTATATTCTTTGCATGCTTTGGTAAGCACATCTTCAAAAAGTTGGGAATTGAACGTTCTTAAAGCGAAAAAAGCAGTAGTTCATATTCCAATATTGGATATCTCATAAATGGAACAAGATATACTAATTGCATACCAAATTGTAATAAAGATATATATACATATCTCGAATGTAGATTCCTAGTGATCTTTTAAATTTCAGACTTAACACTTTATATATCTTTTTTGTTTTCCACTACCATACATCAATCTAGAATGCCGATACATTTACACAAAATTTAAATTTTAAACCTGATACAATTTTTATCCTAGTTCCATGAGACTTGTATTAATAATCAATTTTAATGACAAAAATTTATTATTCATTATAGTGATAAATTCATATAATAATTTATAAAATTAAAAATTATTTGTTGCTAAAATAATCATTATTATGAATAAAAAATTATAATTAATTGTTAAATTTGTCATTAATTAATTAGAGACTAAATTAGAAGCTAACTCTTTTGGTAATCAAAACCTTGGTAGTTAATGTTTAGTGACCAATTTATAAACTAATTTCTTTGGTAGTCAAAATCTTTATAGCTAAATTTTAGAAACCAATTTACAAACCAATTATATTTTTAATCATAATAATAGTGATTATTTTAGTAATCATTAATTTTTTATTTTTTTAATTATGATCTAAATTGGTCACTGTAGTAATCAACAATTTTGGATGACTAAAATTGGTTGTTAACAATAAATTATATTGTTGTGCTAGATCTATTCATTACACAATTTTGTGTTAACAATTTGGGTTACACATGTATACGATAAATAATTAAATATATTATGGTCATCATATTTCATTAGATAATTTATTAAAGTGATTTGATTATATATTTGTCATGAACATATTAACTAGATACCCACAATATTTTAATTTGATGAAATAGACAAATTAGGAATATTGATATACATTATAAAAAAATAGAATTATTAATAAATAAAATCTATACATCATTTCGTTGGTAAAATATAACTTGGGGAAAAATGATTAATTTTTTTTTACAATTTTTTTTATAAATTCCATTAATAAATCCTATCAATAATTATCTATTCGTAATAAAAAATTTAAAATTGTCGCTAAAATTGATAACTTTGTTTTTTTCAGTAAAATTTGACGGCAATTACGAATTTCTTGTGATTGTAGGCTCTCTAAGATGAGAGGAAAGGAGAATGTTCTCTTTATGTATAATAAATGTAGGGTTGAGAGAAAGGGAGTATATAAAAAAATGTAGGGTTGATGAATATAAACTTTTGCTTGTTATGAAGTACTCCAAGTTTTTTTTTTATATGAATTTTTTTTCGTTAAAAACAAGAAAAGGCCGTGTCAATAAAATCACGCTAATTAGAATCGGTATACGGCATTGATTAGGATGTTATTCCATGAATGAAGAAATAATTTTTTTTTTTAAATTATAGTGTCAGTCACATTTATACAAATTAAAATTATTGATAAGAAATTTCATTTTATATTGGATAAGAAACCTAAACTAAATAAAATTTAAAATAAAACACATTAATATCAAATTGGTAGAAATCAATTGATTTAATAAAAAAACAACTTAAAAGTAAGTTACGTCAACTAATTTTCATAATTCTATAGTTTATTTTAAATGTAACGCAAATTTAACATCAACTTTTCTTACATCAACGTAGATTTTTTATTAATGCAAAATGTCTATTTCTTTTAGTTTCACATATACGGAGTTATATAAAATTGTGTTATGCATAACATGGCAATAAAGAAATAGATTAAAATGTATAAGAAGAAACAATAAATATTATAAATTACCCCTAAAAAAATAGAGAAAATTTATGAGTGAGTTTTGCGATGTATTTTTTTAGTGAATATTCTATGCTTATGCCGAATCAAATGTTATAAGGCAAGTTTTTATTCGTGCCTAGTTAACTTCAAGCACATTAAAAATTGACAAGTTCCTCAACAAATTTAGCAGCCTGTTCAACAGTTTACAAAGCATTATTTAACATCAATGCTTTATATATAGTTTTCATAGATTTGTCAATGTGATAACTCTCGAATGAATTTAGTAATAGAGTTTTTAATACTTTATATGACGTCTTAATTTTAATTTGCATTGTCGCAAATCTAAAAAAAATAGAAAATGGTCAATGATAGGATTCACATGGATTCAGCATGTTCATTTTTTTAAATAAATTGTATCTTATTATATTTCAAACAGATATTAAAGAAATATATAAAAAATATGATAAATTAGAATAATACCATGTTTGGGAAGAGTACATTGTTAATAACTACAAATAACATCATATATGGAAAGTCTACTGGTTGACTTTTTATAAAACGAATTAAAACTCTTACCTTAAAAAGAAACCTTTAAATATATGTTAAGTAAAACACAGAATTTGGATAACATCGGTTACAGAACATCACAAGTACTTGAACAAACACTTGTTCGAAGCTAATCTCTTGTTTATAATTATAATTATAATGTCCTTAATTTTTTCCAAAAAACAAGGTGTTACTACCCCTGATTTAAATTTGAATCTAATTAAAAATATTAAAAACTCTTTATAACGTGTCAAACAAATGTACAAACATAACTTGCAAGCAATTTAATTCAACATCAGTACTTCATTATTCTATCATTTAAAAACTAAAATTACGTATTATTATAACTAAGAAGAGCTACTTTTTTCTCAAATTATGATATCATTATGTTTACGTGTGAAAGTGTTTATGTGGAGTATAACTTATCTTATATTTCTTCTAGCAATCATCCATATTATAATTTTCCAACCCTCTTCTGGTCTTTATCTATCCACAGTTTATGGACCAGCTGCAAAATTAATGTGAGTCTTCACTTCTGGATATGTACATTTTAGAAGCATGTATTCCTGAAAATGGTTTCACACAATTCATTTACTTACTTATGACTCGTACTATTTTCAACTGATGCATCATTTCCATCACAACTTTCTTAAGTTGAATCATGTATATTTCATATTTCAAGTGTGAAACAAGAAATTATTAATGGTCTATAGTGAAAGATACAGTTAAGAACAATTAAAAATGGCAAAAATATTTGTATTCGGATATTCATAAGTAAAATTTATAACCGATTCAAAATTTATATATTTACTGAATATTTATAGAGTAATGAGTATGAATATTTAATTATCCATTTTTTATGGGACAAATATAAATATTATAGTATTCAAAACACAGGTACTTGTAAAGTAATGAATACGAATATTTAATTATCTTTTTTTATAGGAGGAGTATAGATATCATAGTATTTGAATTATGGATATCTGATATTAGTTTATAATCATTTTTTTTTATAATTTTTTTCTTGGATAATAATTATTATTGAGTTTTATTTTAGTATTTTTTTAAATCAAGTGATAAAAATAGAATTATTAGTAAAGAAATATTAATTATTAAAGAAAGGTTTAAAATTTGACTTTATTTAAACCTATAAAATTGAAGTTATTTTTAAAAATATCAATTTTTAAAGATTTATATTTTGGTCATTTAAATTTGCATTAATTTTTAATTATAAAATAAAATTTACATTAATTTATATACCTCGTCTAATCCGGAATTTTATCCGGAATTCAAACCATTAGAAGTTAGTGCATATGAACATTGATAAAGGTGGTTGATGGAAGTGTGTGTGAAGCATCAAGATGATGAATGAATGATACGTAGCAATGGAGAGAGAGAAGCACGTATGTTACGGTCATAAGTGTGTGCGTGTACGTGTACGTGTGCGTTGTGTGTGAGATTGTACGTGTTGAAAGTCCATTCATTCCATTGTACGTGTGTGCTTCACTTTCTCTGTTCCCATTACTCACTAACCCAATTATAATCAACTCTGCGTCAAACAACAACTGCCACTCCTCACTAATTACCCAATACTTCAGCCCCACATAAATAAATTGTCGGCGCTTCAATATTCATCTCTTACCCCCTCTTCTTTCTACTATTTCCAATTGCCCCCCTTCTTGATTATAAAAATACTTCGTAAATGATTCGTAATTGGAATAATAACTTTATAAGACCCCATCTGCAACGTTCAACATTTTCAACAATTTATGGGCTGCTGCTGCTGCTGCATGTACTTTTTGTGCTCTGTTCAATATTTACTCTTGGGATAAAAAAAACAACAACCTCATTTATTCTTAATTTAATATAAAAAAATTAATTCTTATATAATCGCGACCTTTCTAGATTACGAACAGTGTGATAACGGGGTTATTTTTAAATATGAAAACTTCAAGATAAGAAGTTTAAATCTGATATAATACAGGCCTAGAAAGTTCAACAGATGTAATTGATAAATAATTGAACTATTGTTGTTAGCTGAACAAAATTTGACTCTTATCGTGTGAATTGCACTCTTCAAGGATATTAATTTTCAACCCTGTTAAAGGAATATATTTTTGAAAATTGTATTATTATTGTAAGTAAAGATGCACCATGTCACAATACTGTACTCAATATCAGAAACAATTTGACTTATTTACCTTATACATGTCTCTCTTTTTCTTTAAGTCTTTGTAGTCTTACTTTTTTAAATAACTGACACAACTTTAAAGTTTTTTTAAAGGTTTTGTTTATGTACATAGAACAGGTTTTTAATTAACTACAAATTTATCTATAAATTAAATAAGTTCAAACTTTATATCTAAATAAACAACAAGAAACTTTAAATCCTTTAAAATAGTTCACATTAATCATACCAGAAAATTTATAAGAAGTGTAATACATTATTAATGTAGGTTGGGAATCCAAACTTAAATCAAAGTCCCACATTAAATAAAAATAAAGAGGTTGAGTACATGTAAGAATAAAAAGTCATAAAATTATTGTCATCAAGTTTTCAATTAAGAATGGTATTAATATTTTATATGTATGTTGAACTCATGTTTCATTGGTATTATATATTTATGACTGATTGTTTCCGAACACAATTATGTTTTGCATTTATTTAAATAGGTCACTCTATTATCTTCTTTTAATAACTCAAAATATAGATTTCCAATTACATAAACATTTGATGAAATGAATAAGCTCAATCTAACATTGACTTTATATGCAATTTTATTCATAAATAGTCTACAATACAATTGATTCCAAAGAAGACTATTGTATACAAGAAACAAAAGTTCCTAACCCTAGCTCCCATTTCATTTAACCCAAATTCCCACTGGAAATTAACTCTTCAGGAAACTCTTTGGTAGTAGAAAATTAATATGTAGTTGAGCAGCACACTGCTGCCATAACCTTTTGTCACCTGAAAATAAATAACACTTTTCTTATTAAGAAAGAGATAAATTTATAATGATTAAACACAACTAACAATATTTATTTCTTTCCCTTTTTCCTTATAATAAATAAGGTGTCATAATTATAGAGATTGGGCTTAGGACCATCAATTACCATGAACATTAGAGATAACAAGAGTGCCACGCAGCCTAAAACTAAATATAGGTATACGTGCTGAAAATGAATATTTATTAATATTAATTTCGCCTAATTTTGTAGCTATTCTCACTTCCACATCAATATCACATATTTATATATACTCGTTAAAGAAATATATTTATACAATTGTTATACTAAGTTTTTAAATATAATTTAAAACCATTTAAAGTTTATTTATATCTTATCTTATTTCTATTTTAACGAGTGTGTGAAAATGAGAGATGTTAGTTTAAGTCAATTAAAAAAAAAAAAAACCTCCAAGCTGTAACTACATGTCCTTATATGTTTGCACGTAAAACCAAATAACAAAGTATTGACTCTCGGAGAAAACAAAAATTAACGATTCGATGACACGGCAAATTTACTTGACGCAACACTTTTTTTTTTTAAATCTGTGAAAAGCGAATTTTCTGTGGGTTTTATAAAATTTTACAAAATATTTGAAGGAAAAATTACAGAAAATACGAAAAATAAAAATTAAGTATATTAGTAATACGAGGTAATAGATGAATAGAAAAAAAATAATAAATATGTAGAAGAAAGTCAAGGATCTATACGTGAAATATGAATATGGATACAGCTGCATTGGATATCGGTTTCATTGAATTACTACAGAAATAATTTTCTATATTTTTGTTCACTCGTGGCAGAGGAATGAAACTGTTTCTTTGGCATATAGAGTTGAAGTCAACCTCAATCAAGGGAAAAAAATATATAGGGTCCACTTGATCATGTTCATCATTAATTAAAGCATTCTCTTGTTCTTCACTCCACTCACCCAGCCGCAACAGAAAAAAAAAAAAAAAAAAAAAAACCCCACCCCCCCTCCTTGTTTTTTTTCTCTCTACCACCACCACAACACAAACTTA
>Ga0099822_1005158_pt1 | contig 17071 bp, 6 predicted proteins | sample CowpeawhiteBW_FD_76839 | JGI IMG/M metagenome (GOLD analysis project Ga0099822, IMG submission 76839) | Root nodule microbial communities of legume samples collected from California USA - Cow pea white BW | ecosystem: Host-associated > Plants > Roots > Nodule | place: USA: California | collected...
AGAATTATATATATATATATATATATATATATATATATATATATATATATATATATATATATATATATATATATATATATATATATATATATATATATATATATATATTCTCGAGTGTTGAATTCTGGATAACTCTTTCTTGAACTCGAGTATAGTAACATGAGGTTGTTATCTGCTCTTGTACTTAGGTGTTGGAACACCAAACTGCTTTTGCACTAGAATGTCGAGCTACTCTTGTATTCGGGCATTGGAATGCTAAATTGCTTTTGTACTCAGGTACTAGAACGTCGAGTTTACTCATGTAATCAAACCATTGGAATGTGCAGTTTTTGTTTTACTCAAACACTATAATGTCGAGTTGCTTTTGTGCTTACTAAATTCTTCCTATATTCGGGTATTGGAACGCTGAGTTGCTCTTGTTACTCAGACACTAAAATGTTGAGTTTCTCTTGCTCTTGTACTTGGGTGCTGGAGTGGCAAGATGCTCCAGTACTCAGGCATTGTAACACCGAGTTACCTTGTACTTAGACTTTGAAATGTCAAGTTGATGTTGTACTCGGTCACTAGGACATTGAGTTTGCGCTTATACTTGGGCAATGAAATGTTGAGCTGCTCTTGTAGGATCATGGGACCTAGCTAACATTTCATGCTGGTGAGGTGAACTATGATCTCTTTTTGACCTTCGAGAATCCTCCCATAATTTATTTTGCTAATCCCAACATTGTGGAGATCAAGATTCTTCTCCGCCTTTATGGTTACTGAAGTGACCAGGTTGTTCCCAACATTTGGGTTGTCGAGTTCCTTCTAGACTGTTTATGCAAGGTTCAACTACTTGGATGGAGTTCGACAATTGGTCCTTGGGTTGTTCCTATTTGGAGAGATCTTTCCTTCTCCATTTTATCAAGTTGCTGACTCTTTTACTCAAGTATTCACTAGTGCAGAATGAGCTTTTAACGTCAGTCCATAAAATAACCAACGTAGAAAACGACCAGTGACATTTTTGCAATTAAAATTAAAGTTAACGTCGAAGCCCCTTCCCACAAATGTCAAGGGATGTCAGATCCCATTTAGCAGACGTCGAAGGACGTTGGACCCCCACCAGCAAACGTTGAAGGACGTTGAATCCTGACCAGCAGACATTGAATGACATCAAATCTCCACTAGCAAATGTTGAATGACGTCGAATCCCCACCAACAAACGTCGAAGGACGTCAAATCTACCAATTATCTGACATCAAATTGCTTAAAAAAAGCAGTGCGAGGTTAGTTTCCTTGCATTATTTCTTCACGCTATCTCTTCCAAGCCTCCCCCATTGTTGTGATGACGTTTCCCACTGCTTTGCACTCTCACCTAAGGTAAGTTTGTGGTTCATTTAACCCAAATACATGTTGCTTGACTACTTTGGACTGATTTTTTCTCGTGTTTATTGATTATTTTCGTGAATTGAGTGTGATTTGAACTCCTTTAAGCAGCGCACTTTCCTCCATTCTCCATTACTAGCGACGACTCCTTCACAACAATGATGACTCCTTCACAACGGCGACAAGGAGGCTTAAGGTGCTTAGTTCCCTCCAACTCCGTTAAAGGTTTGGATTCGTACCAAATATTGAATAGGTTTTTGTTTATATTGGTTGAAGTTTGGTATGCCTTGATTTGTATGCGATTTTTATTATGTTTCCCTTACATTTTTTTTATCTTAGCCAAATTTTTGTATGAATTTTAGGAAATTTTTTAAAGAAGTTTTTCTTACCACTTTTTGTCTTCGTTTACTTGTTATGTTTGTTTCATTTAAATTTGTAGAATATTTGTGAAATGTGCTTGAATTTTTCTACTTTTCGGTGTAGGAAAAATATAAATAAGTGAAATTAAGAAAAACAATAGCTTTTGACATTTGGTGCTACACTATTAGACGTTAAAGGACGTTGGCTTCCTGTATAACAGATGTCCTTAGACGTCGGGTTTTCACTTCACGATAATTGTGATGTCATCCGATATGATGTCGAAATTTAGGCAGACGTCAAAAGCTGAAAATACCAAACGTTAAAAACCTTTTTTTTGTTTTAGTGGTTGTACAGTCATGCAACTCTCTATTTTGTCGTTGCTTCGCAGGCTTCTTTCCAGACTTCTTAAATGAGATTTAGATAAGTTCGGAGGTTTTCTTTGTTGTGTTCTTCACAAAGTGTTGTCTTGTCGAGCTTAAGTAGTGGGTGTTCTTTTTTCTTTTGAGGAAGGGTGAGGATGATTTTGGTTGAGCTTTGGGTTTTAAATGAAAGATGATGTAAGTGAGACCACCCAAATTACAAGTTGTGCAGTGTGTAAAAGTGTTTTTAAAGAGAAACACAGTAGACTCCCAGGAAAGAGATGAGTCACAATGGACAAACTTAGAAACCTTGTCTTTCCTAGCCAAAGTTTTCCTTAGTCCAATTTTACATATTTCCTCATAGAAATCCTCAAGAAGATCACACCCACATTCTACAAAAGAGTATTACTCATACTCTCGAGTTTTTTCTCGTACCTTGTGTATATCGATCTATCAGCTTTCTCATGCATTTAAGATTTTGTGGTCCTCGAAATTGAGACCGATTTGTAAGTTGTCATCATTGTGAGCTTCATCATCTTAGTTGAAGTATTAGGCTCCCAAGAATAGAGCTTTAATTCAAGCTTATGTCTTTGAGATAATTCTTGAATGACTTTTCATCCAATCTTGTACCTTTGAGATAGTTCTCAAATGAATTTACATCCGAGCTTGTGCCTTTGAGATAGTCTCGAATGACTTTCCATACGAACTTGTGGCTTTGAGATAGTTCTCGAATGACTTTCCACTCGAGCTTGTGCCTTTGAGATAGTTCTCGAATGACTTTCCATCCGAACTTATGCCTTTTAGATAGTTCTCGAATGACTTCCCATCTGAGTTTATGTCTTTGAGATAGCTCTCAAATGACTTTTCATTTGGGCTTGTGCCTTTGAGATAGTTCTTCAATGACTTTCCATTTGAGCTTTTTATTATTAGCTATTGCATGTTCAACTATGATGCATGTTGCATGAAGTAAATATGATGATATTGGCCACTGGATCGCCTCAACCAATTTGGAAGTGTCGTAGTAAAAGTTGTCTATGGATTTATTGATTCAACAACTTTTCAAAAAAGCTTTATTATGCTTCACTAGGAATAATCTAAAGAGAATTCAGAAGCCACCAAAGTTGTGTGTTTCAAGGAGCGCTAGAAGCTCATCAAACGAAGATCACTAACTTGTAATTGAATCTAGTTTGATTAAGGTGAAACATCATTCAAGAGTAACTACTTTATCATCTTCTCTCTGTTGAAATAAACACAATCACACGAAAAGATGGAAGGACGAGACAAATGCACACACACTCTGTTAATTTAAAAAGTGAGACACACACACCATATAAACCTTTAATTCATTGCGTACTTTTTATTCAACTCGTAAGGCTTTTAAATAGCCGTGAAACATATATAATAAAATAATAAGTCGCCTCTTTAACATCATTCAAGAGTAACTACTTCAACATCTTCTCTCTGTTGAAATAAACACATGCACACGAAAAGATGGAAGGACGAGACAAACACACACAGACACTATGTTAATTTAAAAAGTAAGACGAACACACCATATAAGCCTTTAATTTGTTGTGTACTTTTTATTCAACTCGTAAGGCTTTTAAATAGTTGTGAAACATATATAATAACATAATAAGTAGCCTAAAATAAAGGAACAAACCCAATATTTCAACAGTATAACAATTACCCAATATCTCAACAAACAAACTTCCCAATTTGTTTTTAAAATACTTCAACTTACAATCAAATAAAAACTACCCTATTATTTAAGATTATTTAACAAAACTCCCCCATAAGCTTAAATTTTTTCTTCTCTTGTCTTGAACAATTTCCTGAATTGCTGAATCGATGTTGTAGCCAATGGTTTGGTGAATATGTTAAGTATCTACATTTCGCTTCCTACGTGCTCGAGCTCCACACTTCCATTTTTCACATTTTCCCTGATGATTCTCCAACATTGACAAACTTAACTGGTGCAAAGCCCTAAAACTGACAGGTTGCCTTGGAACATCAACAGATGCCACCTCTAAGTGAGCATGCTTTGCTCCACCCACATTATCCAATCAACTAGCAACCAGGACATTTGAGTTGCAATATCCACCAACTTTCCTTTGCTTCACTTCAATCCTATTAACCAAACGTCTTACAACATCAAGCTCACTTTCACACTTGCACTGAATCTCCCGTATTTGCTGTTTTGATTTTGGGGACAAACTTATCTTGATTCGATCCCTCTATTGGGGCTCCCCAACCCTTTTCCCCAATGAAAGGCCTCTAGTGCTAGGAATTGCCTCCTGATGAGGGTTGGGGCTTAAGGGCCCATCATCCTCCTACTTGACATTGAGGTTAGAAGGTTCATCACATTGTTGCCATTTGTACGAGTCATCAGAGACCAGCACTACTGGTGGTTGAACTGTATCCACAACCCATCTTGAATTCACATGTGAATTAGGGGACTTTCTACCCTCCAATTTTGAACTCTCTTATGGTTGAACCATGTTAACATCCTCTAACCTAGGACTCACTTGTAGTTGAGATGAATTCCCATCCTCCATTCTTGAACTCACTTAAGGCTGGGCCATAATCCCATCCTCAAACCCCAAATTCCCATTGGACGTAACCATATTCCCATCATCTAATTGGTGTTGAGTTATATTTTCATCCTTTACGTCCAGCTTCAAACACCTTTTTTGTAGGATGCTCTGCACCAATTTGTACATCCAATTTTTCTTCATTTCTACCCAGGCTGCTGGTGACCGTGCTTGTCCTTCAAGTACAATACCCAATTCTTTATCATAATCGAGTTGCCTTTTTCCTTTTCTTCAGTTCGACAAAACTTTGCTATATGATCAACCTTGCCACAGTTGTAGTAGCTTGTCGATCTGCATTCTCTTGCATAGTGGTTGTGCTTGCCACACCTGAAACATTCCATTTCTGACTTGGACCGACCTCCTCGACCCCTTTCTTGACCATGACCGCCAATTATGCAACCTGGTCTAATTTGTGTCTCTTCAACATCACCATGGTCTCGTTGATCTTATCCTAGGCCACCTCGTCATTTGCCTCTAGGACCTTGGCCTTGAGTGTTCCGAGTTCCATTCAAATCAAGTTGCACTTGTAATGCTTGGTCAAGTGGTTCCTTCTTCTTCCTTCTCCTTTGTTTGTGGGCCTCAAGTGATCTAGTAAGTTATTCCATTGAGAGAACTAACAGGTCCTTACAACAGTTTTTTTATTTTTATTTTATAATTGTTACCTCTTTTTTCACATTTTCCTTTATAATTGACATTGTTATAATTATTAGTAAATTTTAAATAATTTTTTGTTGTGTTTTTAATGCTAAATCAATATTTATCAAACATTTAAAGTTTAAATATTTCACATTTTGTATATAAAAATTGCTCAAAATATAACAAGAAACTCGTTGGCCAAAACTCATAAAGGAAGATTTCAAAATTTTCAAATTTTGGTAACAATTTTTTATTTATTTTACTATTTTTTAATATTTACAATTTAAATAATTCATATTTTATATATAAAAATTGCTCAAAATTTCACAAGAAACTTGTTGGCTAATATTCAAAGGGGATTGCTGTTATGAAATTTAAAAAATTTCTTCTTGTAACACTTTTTTATTTTTTTTCCTATTTTTTACAATTTACAATTTAAATAATTAATGTTTTATATATAAAAATTACTTAAAATTTCAAAAGAAGAACGCTGACAAACACGCAGTTGGTGTTTTGAAATTTAAAAAATTTTATCTTTTGGTAACACTTTTTTAACTTTTTTTACTGTTTAGAATTGAAATAATTAATATTTTATATATATATATATATATATATATATATATATATATATATATATAAGTTGCTCAAATTTCACAAAAAACATGTTCATCAATTCTCAAAGATGATTGATGTTCTGAAATTTGAAAATTTTCATCTTTTTTACTATCTTTTACTACTTGGAATTTAAATAATTCATATTTTATATATAAAAATTGGTCAAAATTTCATAACCTCTAGATGTTCTCAAGACTTATCATTGATCTTAGATGAGTACAAAGATGTTTTCAAGAACCTTCCAAAGGGGCACATGAAAGAGCTATAGAACACCAAATTGATTTTGTTCAAGGTTCATCTATGCCTAATAAGCCAACCTATAGGACCAATCTTGAGGAAGACAAAGAGATCCAAAAGCAAGTGGGATAATTGTTAGAAAAGGGGTGGGTGCAACATAAAATGAGCCCTTGTGCAATGCTCGTAATTCTTATCACTAAAAAGGATATGTGCATAAATTGTAGGGCTATAAACAACATCACCATTAAGTATAAACATTTTATTCCTAGATTAGATGAATTTTGTAACCATTCCACAGTGCCACCATATTTTCCAAGATACACTTGATATGTGGGTATAATCAAATTAGAATATAAAAGGGAGATGAATGGAAAGTCACCTTCAAGACTAAATTTTGACTATATGAGTGGTTAGTCATGCTTTTTGTCTTGACCAGTGCACCTAGTACTTTCATGAGACTCATGCATCACGTGCTTAGAGAATACTTAGGCAAGTTTGTGGTGGTCAACTTTGATGACATCCTTACCGTTAGATGTGTTTATTTGATAGTATATGTTTATAACATTGTTCTTATATGCAGTTACCACCATGGCATTTCCCAGATGAAACAACACCTTTGTCACCATTTTCAAACCAAAAATCTTAATAAACTCAAATATTTCTTGGGTATTGAGGTAGCACAATCTAGCGATGGTATTGTTATATCTCAAAGGAAGTATACATTAGATATTGTGGAGGAAACTGGGTAGATGAATTCAAAACTTTTTGACACATCCATGGATCCCAATGCCAAACTCCTACCAAATTAAGGGGAGCATATTTCAAATCCTGAGCAGTATAGAAGATTGGTTGAAAAATTAAATTACCTTACAGTTAATCGTCCTGACATTTCTTTTACAGCCAAGATCATTGGAATGTAGTCATCCATATATTAAAGTACATTAAAGGATCTCTTGGAAAAAGTTTGTTATATGGTTCCAATAACCATACAAGAGTTGTTTGTTATTTAGATGTTGATTAAGCAGGATCTCCTGATAGAATATCTACTTCTGAGTATTATGTATCCATTGGTTGTAATTTGATTTCTTGGAAGAATAAGAAACAAGGCGAGATTTAGCACAAAAGCAATGTATAGAACTATGACCTTAGCCATTGTGAACTTGTTTGACTTAAACAATAGCTTAAAAAGTTACAATTTGGAGATGCCACTAAAATGACACTTATGTTACAATCAGGTTAGACTTTATATCCATTCAAGTTAAATATGTTTTTTGTTTCTTAACTTACATTGAAAATTGAAATTAATTCGTTTTTAAAACTTTGGCCTAATTTAATCTTCAAACTTTAGGCATTGTGTATTTAATCTTTTTAATCAAATTTTGTTAAGTTTATCTAATTCTGAATATCATTTAAGTTATTTACATCACTTGACACATTTTCGCTTTAGTATTAGTTGAAAAACGTTGTTGAAACAACAAATAAACTAAATAAAATTTGATTTAACAAACTAAATTCATAAATTAAAGATAAAAAGCTAAATTGATCTAAAATTTTAAAGAATAACTAATTTCAATTTTTATTAAAGTTAATGATCAAAATCATATTTAACCCTACCAATTATAATCCTGTCTTTTACAAAAAAACCAAATACATTAAGATCAACTTTTAAAAAAAATCAAATACATTAAGATTAACTGTCATTTCATTCGAGAAAAAATTATATTTGAAAACATCAAGATTGAATTCATTAACTTATATCCATGTCTTCTATTTACCATATTTATGTTTTGTTCATATATACTTATGTTACTCTTTATTATAAATACATTTATCCTATGTATATTTTATGCATAAAAAGGATTAATCATATAAATTTTTCTCAATATTCAACAAAGAGAAAAATAAATAATGTGATTACACATAATAAAATTGATAGTATCAAATTAAGGAAAAGTTTACTTGAATCTATCTAAAAACCTTTAAATTGAATAACAATCTTTAAATAACAAATCTTGAATTTAAAAAATTAACAATTTTTATTTTTAATCCTTTTTATCTATGAAATTTTATTTATTTCTTTCACGATTAATTTATTATTTTCATTTATTTTTATTTTATTGTTTTTATTTTGTTTAACATATAGATTTTATAAAAACTAATTTATTATTGATAAATTACATCTTCATTAGATATTAATTGAGTTATCTTTAGCCATACTAATTTTTTAAATATCATATTTAAAACTTAATTAAACCTAATAAAAGCCAGGAGAAACTAAAAGTTTTACTTTCATGTTGAATTTTAAGTTCAATAAATAAAAAAAGATTAAAAGAAATAGAGCATGCTAAAACGTTAATAAATCAGTATTTACTGTAACAAGTTACGAAAATAAATCAGTAAGTTCTCGTCGACCTTTACAATGACACTCTTCCAGTTTCAAAACATCAATATGGTTGGACAATTACCGCCCCGGTTGAAAGATTTTTTCTTCAACATTAAGGGCAAAAGTCACCTTTGGTGCCTTCAAGCTCTGCATAACCAAGTTAAAAAAACATTACTTTTCAAATGGAGGAACCAATTTTGGGTACAAACATGCACTTACTGTTATTCTGCTATGGATGTTAAGATCATCGTGCATCTGACTAAGACGGTCCTTCGCAGTTTTTTCTGCTGCAAATGCTTTCCTGCAAGCTTGTCTAACCTAAAAAGATAAGGGGGTAAAAAAGCCTTATTTTGCCAAGCATTTTTCCTGTTATTTCTACACTAATTATCGTTATTTTGCATATACAGCCATAAAAAGAAGGGCTGGAACTGGTAAACTACATTAAATCCAAAACACTTCACGAAACGGAAAAGAAAAAATATCGTTATGGCACTAACCTGGCTTCCATCGAAGACAGGGTTGATGTTGACACTATCAGCTGATTTTTCTAACATATTTCTTAGAAGAGATAGTTCCTTCATAAGGTCATGGGCAACCTCCTCGGCATCTAGTAATTGATTTTTAGAAAACTCAAATGCTCTTTCAGCATGAAGACGAAAAGAAACACAGTTCAAACATGTGCAAAGTCCTCGGCATCCCCTTGGATTTCTTTTTAAAATTCCTTTCCTGAAACCAACGGCAGGACCTCCAAGTTGTCCTACGACTTTCAGTTGAGACAAACTCTGACCACATTTGTGTGTCTCAGGTTGCTTCCCACAAGATATCAGACAAGAACTAGTTCCTCTAGTTTCGGAGAAAATTGATGACTTGGACAAGGGAGGTGTAGCTTTTTCTTTGGTTATGATAGGTAATTCTATTTCGTGATCAGAAACTGATGGGTAAGTAGAACTCTCTATTTTGCAGAGTCCATTTGATGCAACCCGTTCATCTTGCAGTTGAGTCACTTCCCATGAATCACGAGATGACTGAAATTCAGGAATTTGAAATTTTTGGCTTGAACTATCATTGTTTAATTCTATTTGATGCTGAGTACCAGAATTACCTGCACAATGTTCCAAGTAACAGCCATTTGAATCACTCGCAGATACCGTGGCCATGAAGAAAAATGGAAAATAAGTTATCTTCCACGAAAATAAAAAGCAATATTCACAAGAATTATCTTTCTTACTATTCAATAGAAATGGAAACAGTCTTTTGCAGTTTAAAGATCCAGCCTGTTTCAACAATTTAAACTGCAGACAACGTCTAAGAACCTGTTTCTTAAACACAAAATATAAGTTAAATTAACGAGGAAAGTAGAATCATAATGTTTTTCATGCAAGTTATGAGGAAATACATTTATGAAGTATTTAAGGTCCTCACCGATGTGATCTTGGATTCAAACTCATTTTTTATTTCACTAGCATTGTTATTACTACCTTCTGAAGGCATCGTTGAACATATAACTATGTCATTCCGCATACTTCCAACTTCGTCACCACTGTGTCCTCCCATGTCATATTTGCCTGAGATAATCTTCTCATATAGTGATCGAAGTAAATCATTCGAAACCCGGACGTGATTTAAACTTGTGACGTTCTCATCAACAGATTCACACTCCTCCAGATTCACAAACTGCTTGTTTTCATCAACACCGTTGACAAAAGGTCTATTTCGATCTTTGAGTGGTGACTCACTCTTGTGTCGTCTGGATTCCTGGCGACCCGCATTTTGCACAACATTTGCAACTATCTTAGCAGAGTGAAAATCAACCTCCATTACCGAACATGGATTAAGTTCTGAAGCAGTCAAGCACTCATCGTCTTTAACAATTTTCTCCATAAGTTCGTTGACAGAGGGAGCAGATAGACCGTCACCTACCTCTTCTTTTGAGTCCCATTGGACTGGCAATTCAGGCAAGTCTTGAGAAGGTGTCAATATTACATGAGATAACTCATTAGAAGTATAAATTAATACACAGTTTTCCACTCCATTGGATTCATCTGCACCATGCATGGGACTGCTGTCTGTCTTGTGTTCATCTATAGAAGCTTCTTCAGTTTGAGATGACAAAGGAAGTTGAAACCTCTTTGGATGCACATCTTCCTTTCCATCTTTAATACGAGTCTGATGATCAAATTTGGATCTATCTGTAAAATCAATTAGCTTCTTCATTATCCACAATTAATATCTAAATTATATTATTGAAGTTGTTGAAGACACAAAGAAGTTACCAGAGTCATCTTTGGTAAGATCCGTTAGAAATGGAAGCAACCTTTTATAGCTTACAGAACCTGGGTTTATAAAAAGTTTCTTGTGCAAATTCTGTCTGGGCACCTGCATGATCATTACAAATCATATTTAAATCTCCACCAAATATATAACCAATTTTGTCAATATTACTAAAATGCAGGCATACAAGGTTCTAGAAAACCCACAACAGCATCAAAAGTTTTATCTCAATGCTTAATATCATAAAATATTTCGTCCCCTGTCTGTTTAGGTAACATAATTATATTTTAGCAAAGATCAGTAATCAAATGTCTAACACAGAATTGGTGGAAAAAAAAGATTAGAAACAAAGGAAAGATTGTTACTGATTTACTCTTGAAGAAATCCTTCCCCTTGTCAGCTTTAAAAGAAAACAGTTCACCAGCATGTCCTTGGGTGCTTCTGGTGAAATCCATGGGTTTGGCATTAACCTCTGAATTATCATATATATCAGCATTAGCAGGAGTTGTCAGTATATATTTTTCATTCAATAAACCAAACTCCCCCGAGCTACAAGCACTGTTATGACTAGGCTCGTTGCAATCACTACCATTTGTGTGGCTAGACAATTGATTAAAGCCATCATTGGGTAAATCACTTCTAAAAACGTTAACACCATTATCTGCAGTGGAATCAACCTTCAATTCACTCAAACATTTTTCCTCTGCAGGTGACACAAATAAACATTCAGTAGTCACTTCTTTTGAATCTAATTGCATTTCTTATTCAAGAAAGTAGTGGGAAGCTGTCAATTTTGACCCATTAGTACCATGCGTGGCGCAACCGTCGGTCTTGAGTTCTTCTTTAGAAGCCTCTTGATTTTGAGACGGCAAAGGATGTTGTTTGTCCTGTTCACCGCTCTCATTTTTCTGGCCAAAACCCAATTTTGGTGTAGCTACAAAAAATTCCAAACAAATTAAAATAATTCATCAAAGATACCTTAAATAAATAATCATCTGAATCGGTACAATAGTAAGGGGTTGGCAGCACAAAATAGTTACCAGAATCTTCTCTCTCGCTATCTCTAAGAAATGTAAACAACCTTCTGTAATTGACAGAACCCGGGATCTTGAACAACTTTCCCTGGAAACGTGGTCTGAGAACCTACATAGAGATCCCACATAACTATACAACTATAAAATTGGACTGTCAAAACAAGAATTTTTAGAGCGGAATTATCTACTAGAATTTTAACGAAGTCCCACAAAACTCGTTTAACCTAATCTCACAATTCGCCATGATTACAGCTAGAGCTACCAACTATGGCTATCTGTGCAACATCCGTTAAAAAATTCGGTCACTAGCTCCCTCCAAGAATAAGACGAGTTCACGGAAAAAATATTAGTAAATAAATACAATGAAAACTCTAAAAAAAAAAGAACCAGGCCCTTACAGTTTGGCTCACAAGTGAAGAATCATTCTTCATGTTATCTATCCCCGTAGTAGGTGTATCTTTGAAAGTAATATCTGCTTCATCTACGTTAACCTTTGAAGTTGAAGCAACACATACCTCAGAATCAAGTAGAGTCTTTGGTAACGCTTTTACATCCAAACCATCAATTTTCTCTAGACAATATCCGTTGTTATTTCCCTTGCAATCTTGGAATTTTCTGCCCTCTTCAGGATTCCCCAGATCGAAGCTCCGTGCCTCGCGAGAAAGCCCCATATCGGGACCTTCGGCAAGTTTCTTATCCGTACAATCGGAATCGTCGGCAGTCCCCTTCAGAAACGCGCCTTCGATCAAACTGGAGTTGGTGGACTGCGGAGGCGAATAGACTCGCCTGGCCCGAAGGTCCTTCATCAGATGGCGAAGAGGCTCGCCGTGCTCACGCTTGGGTTTCTTGCTATTGGTTCGATGAAAGGGAAAGAGTACTGTGTGGGGTTCGTCATCAGTCGGGACAGGATCGAACCGGAGTTGACCGGAGCGGTTCCGGTGAAGAAGAAGCTGCGACCTGCTTCGGGTGAGCGTTGCAGAGGCACGGTTCCGCTTCCGGGAGCTTGGGTCGATGTCCATGGCGTGATAGTAGTAGATCTGAGAAAATTTTGGCTATGGTTTGGTTAGATATATGAGAGGCATAATATGGCGGGAACAAAGGTTTACTTTTGGCGGGAAAAATATCTTCATTTACTGCTTTGGGTTCCATTCGATATATTTTTTTCTCCGTAGCATTCTCTCTTACTCTTACGGATATTTACGGGTGGGTAGATACTCGTATTAATTTTTTTAGTAATTTATTACTTAAATAAATATCTCTTTCGTACTGAATTTTATATAAATAATTAGATATTTACATAATTTTTTAATATCTATTAATATTATGAGTATTTATAAAAAAAATAAAAATAAATATTTAATAATATATCTTAATCATACATTTAAATAAAATATAATACATAATATTCATAAATTTAAAATAAAATCTAAATAGTTCATTTAAATAGTGTCAATATATTTTAGTCGTAAATTCAAATAAAATACAATATATAAATGTCAAATAAAATTAAAATAACTCATCCAGATAGTATTTAGTATTGATAATGTTCCTGCAGAGAACAAACAAGATAAGTTAGGCACGAATGTCACCTTACCTATATAGTCTGCTATCTCCTCAGTTGGCCTCTTCCCGATTGGCACATGTCTGCTTGGACCCATAAGGGGTTACCTGCAGAAGGGACTTCGAAGCTCAAGTCAAACAAGGCTCTCAAAAAGTCAAATCAAGTGATTAATGGAGTAATGAATGCGTACGTTTAATTACTGGGGTCCATGCGTATTTATAGAGTATTAATTATGTCTGGCTATGTCATGGGCTTGGCCCTAGTTTGGGCTGTAGGTGGGCCTGGGCCCTAGCCCAGGCCCTTAGTTCGATTATTATGGGCTCATTGGATATCAGAGGGATTTGATTTAACTAAGTGTCTTAAGGTTGTCGGCCTAAACCGACTACTCTCTTTAACGGTCCGTATATGCTGTCTTAGGTGGGTTACTCCTCTTAGCGTCTTATGTTACCGGTGCAGGCCGACTAGGCTTAGGGCAACTCAGGCCGGTTACTTGAATGATTCTGCGTGTAAGCATGGTGATCGTTTATTGGTACTTTACTAAGTTGGCCAGGTGTGGTACAAATAACAATTTACAAAAAATGTATTTTTTTAAAAACTAATTAATGAAAAAGTAATTCATTTAAAATCAATATGTTCAGATAATTTAGTATGTTCAGATAATTGTAAGATCCTTATACTTTAAGCCTAGTGTCCTTTTGATATCTAATTTATGTAATGTTTTATTTAAATAGATTTGTCTATTAAAATGGGACGTTACATTTTACATATACTAGTATCCGTTATTATTTTAAAAAAAAAATTTATATGTTTAAATGAATAATAAAGTATTATTAAAAGGTTAAATGTACCTTTTAAAACTTCTAATAATTTAGATTTTTGGTTTTTTTAGAATCGGTCCTCGATTTGTTAGAATTTTTTGTTTTATATATATATATATATATATATATATATATATATATATATATATATATATGCTTAACTGTTCGATACGCAAGACATGGAGCCAGCCAGCAGGTACATCTCGATCACAACTCACACACCCTCACGTTCGCAAGACACCATACCACAAGATGGTCCACCCCCCACCTACCATGGGCAAGCAAGCAAATGGAAACATCAAGTGACGCAAAGTCAGGCATCGCTAGGCATGAAAATAATTTTCCACAATATTCGAGGGACTAGCTGCCAAGCTAACCAACAATCAGTGACGACCGTGTGTTGGTTTAAAAAAGCTCAACAATTATGAAGAGGCTAATCGTGCCATGAGAAACATGTTAACGCACGTACCACGTGAGGGGGGAGGCCTCATCCAGCTCCCTTTAAAACCAACCATTGTGGAGCTGACCGGCTCAAGGAGCACTCCCCCCTATAAGAGGTTAATATGCAAAAGACAAATTTGTACAAGTAGATACACTTTTTTTAGCAGACATAAGTCCATATCTTGAGCTACACTTTGAATTTTGCATTGGGACATGATGAAGCTATGATAAATTGATGAAGATGTGAAGACTTCAAGATTCACATGTTGATCAAACTTGGAGTGTGTGTTGAATCAGACTTTCACATGAAGAACACAAAGCTTGAAGATTGATACTATTAGTGTAGACCATTTCACATTGTATAGATGTCTAAGGTCTAGTTGGTGTCTTTGAACATGTTGAATGGGTTTTTAACAAGTTAAATAGTTTGCTGCCATAGTTCTGTCAATTACATATTCAATTAGTTGAATTATTTTTTAATCAATTGATTTCACTTAAGATAAGTAAATTCAACAGATTGAATGAAAAATCAATTTGCTGAATATGCTAACATATTGGCTATAACTTATGGCTTTTCAGAGAGAGTGGGAACACTTGCCATTTTGAGTGCAAAATCATTCAATATTATGGGAAAAACTCTCTCTCTCTCTCTCTCTGAATCATACTGAAGTGAAGTTATTGGTGAAGGATATTTGATCTTCTTGGAGCAATTTTGCTTGGTTTAGGAACTTGTAGAAAGAGGTTTGGTTGGCTAAGGAGAGCTTTCATTTTGCCTGGTGGTTTTCCATGTCGGCAAGTGCGATCTTGCTGTACTTGTTGAGACTCTTGTGAGATTCAAGAGTCTTTGTTTGTGTTTTTGCATATTTTAAAAGTGTAATATTGTGGATTGTATAAATCTTTTAATAAAGTGCAAGTCATGCTCGGGTTGCTTTGACAAATTGGATGTAGCTCTGTTATGAGTGAACCAATATAAAAATTTGCGTACTTGTGATTGATTCCTTCTCTCCTTGCTTTGGTTTTTGATATCAAGATTCAAGAAAATTGGTTTTAATCATCTTTACATAGTTATTGAGTGATCTAGCACTATGTTAAGTTGTATCTCTTTGTGAATCACTTACTATAATCAATCTTGACGAGTTTTATATATTGTTTCTAATTCAATTCATATTTCTGCAAAATTTCCAGTATTTCAATCGACTGTTATGATATTTTGATCTGTTGCTTTACACTTCATTGTTAACTGTTTAATGAAAGCAGCCTATTATTCCTATTTTAGGCTGATTGCAAGTATATTGTCCAATAGCAATTGCATTTTGAATTTGTGGTTGATCTGATTCAATACAAAGGGGTTTTAAGTGTTTAAAACTAATCAAAGTTTTTATAAAGGCAATTCAACCCCCCCCCCCCTTTTTGGCCAATTACCCATTTCAATACTTATAAAAAATGTACGATGGAATTTTTTGTAAATATTTAACCCAAATTGACATCAGCCCACCTTCCAACAGAACTTAATTCCTCATTTAACGTTAGTCCTAGGCCCAACAAAAGTTAAATAACGTTAGACTACCCTAGGGCCGACGTTAAATGGTGAATTAAAGTTGGTTGGAAGGTGGTCCGACGTCAATTAACCTTTAAAATAAAAAAGGGTCACCCCTCACTTTTCTCTTTCTCGTTTGAGTGAAACCTCCCACCAAAGTGCAGCGACAAAGCCAAACTCGTAGGATCAAGTGGAGCTCGTTTAGGCTTAAGCTTTCATTTTCTCAGATTCCATTTTGCATTAAGGTTGGTGTTTTCATTACAACGTTAAATGTCAATAAAAATAGCTAGAAAATGATTTTTTACTCAATTTTTTTTGTGATAACTTCTATTAGGTTGTATTCAAATGTAGAGTGTTCATATCTGACATATTGGTCACAAATTTAGTGTTGTAACATTTGGTGGTATAAAACTTCAAATAGTCAAACTTTTGCTACGGACCTCAAACGGAGACACTTCAAAAATGAAAGTTGTTGGAAATGGGGTGACTAATGCACCAACTAAAAAGGATTGAGGGTATGGAATTTCAAAAAAATTCCATCATTTACTATATGTGTTTTATTTTGTTAGTATTTTCACCCACTATTCTATACATTATACGTTTATTTGAGATACCAATACTACTTAGAAAATTTTGGAAATTTGTGTGGTGCATTATTGTATTATATAATGATTTCTAATGCTCTTAAGGGACATGATTTTTGGCTTAAAATTTGAAAAAAAAAGATCACAAATTAACGTTTGTTGTACTTGCAATAGACGTAAATTAACGTCTGTTATAAATGCAACAAACATTAATATATATATATATATATATATATATATATATATATATATATATATATATATATATTTTTAATTTTA
>Ga0099822_1005165_pt1 | contig 17066 bp, 7 predicted proteins | sample CowpeawhiteBW_FD_76839 | JGI IMG/M metagenome (GOLD analysis project Ga0099822, IMG submission 76839) | Root nodule microbial communities of legume samples collected from California USA - Cow pea white BW | ecosystem: Host-associated > Plants > Roots > Nodule | place: USA: California | collected...
AAATAAATAAATATATATATATATAAAAAAAAAAAAAAAAAAAAAAAAAAAATAAAAAAAAAAAAAACACACACAAATATATATATATATATATATATATATATATATATATATATATATATATATTACAAAATAAAATGAAAGATGAATTTCTTGCAACAATTTTAGCTTTGATTTAATTACTTTTAGTACTGTTTTATTTGATAAAAAATCTCAAGAAACTTAATTATTAGTGGATGATCTTAAACAACTAAGGACAATTATTTATATACTTAAATATTTTATGTATGTGTGTAAATTCTTTTATATTTAAAATTATATTCATATTTTTATTATATTAATAATACAAATTTTGAATGTATTATTTTAAATTCTTTAAAAATACAGGTTCAGATTCGTCACTAACTTTACATATATTATATTGTGATTAAATTTTAGATATGGTAAGGTTACTTTTGAGTGGAATTAATGTATTATAATTTGTTGATATGGTTGATGTGAGTGAAATAGTAGGAGAGGATTACATAGGTAGTAGCAATAGGAAGGTGGCATTGAGAAGAGTAGAGAGAATGATGGGGTGAGTGTTGTTGGTTTTGTAGTGAGAAAAGACAGTGAACATTTTCTTACTTATCATTTTCCTTGATTAAAAGGAAGCATGGACCCAATGCTTCACATGCATGCCCTCAGTGTTGTCCAGTCCATTTCCAACTGTAATTTGAAAACCCTCATCATCATCATCATCATCAACAAAAAACAAGTCAAACTTACGTACTTTGAAATGGTAAGTAATAAGCTTTGTGTTGTGTGTGGGTCACATGCAACAGCCATGGCCTCTGTCTCCTTCCTCTAATACACACCAATAACCTCTTTGGTTTTGCCTTTTAAGGGGAACAACCCCTCTCCTCTTTCTAAGATTCCCCATCATAACATCTTTACATAATAACATTGTAAAACCATTGTGTTTGTGTCTCACTTCCTCAAACATGATGGGTGGTTAGGGTCTCACACTTCCTATGCCTGCTTAAATTCCAATCCTTACTTTTCCTTTGCTTTTCCACAATCCCATCTCCTTGTAGGTCCTCCCTCATCCTTTCATCTCCTCTCTCAAACCGCACCAACACGCGTCTTAAGTTTTTCTCACACGATACAAAAATAATCTCTTCAAACATAGACACATAAAATGGTTAAATATGTTTTGGTTTTAAGTGAATTTTGGAATTAGTATATTTAGAAACTTTGAACCAATTTAGTCATTCATCTTTTGAAATACATGAATTTAGTTATTTTAATCACATTTTGTTAGGTTTGTTTGATGTTTCGTACGCATTTTGTGATTGTATTTGAGTTGTTTATACTGTTTGACATATTTTTGCTTTGATGTTAAGTCAAATACTAGTATGAAACGCACTTGAATTATCAAATATATTTAACAAAATTTGATTAAAATGACTAAATTCACGTATTTCGAAAGATGAAGGAATAAATTAGTTTAAAATTTTAAAATGAAATAATTAAGAAGAGACGACAGAGAAAATTAGAAGCAGAAATGTGAAACAGGAATACAAGGTGAAGATATGTTAGATATTTTGGTACACAAAATTTAGAAGCAAAAACAGTGGTCTGGTCTGGTCCTTGGATAGCAACAAATTGAGTCCACTTCTTCCGATGCTAATGAAATGGTCTTCAATCAGGTGTACCTCATCCTGCTACTGCTGCTGATGCTCTCTTCTACCTAAGTATGTATGTGATGTGTGAATAGTTTCTTTTGTTGGGTCTAATGCATAATAATTAGTTCTGGACCATTTCAACAGCACCAAAGAAAAATGAGAGTTAGATTTGAAATAAAAATGAAGCAGTGAGGTTGAGTAGAGTATAATATAAGAATACTGATATAAGGTGACAGACAGCTAAGGGGTGAGTGTTGGAAAATTAGAAATGCAAATGTGAACAACATTAAACATTAGCATTGTGATTAGTTATTGGTTACTTAGTTGGAAGTTGGAAGAGAAGAGAGCACACACAGAGACACAGAACAAGAACAGGTGTGTCTGAAGCAACAGTTCTTTTGCCTTGCCTTAAATGAGTTTGCAATTATATGCGGTACTATAGTTTTTTGGCTCACTTCTGAGCTTCACCATGTGACTTGGTTGGAGCACATGCCCCCACCATTCTTTTGGCACCTTCTCTTCCTCACCATTTCAATTTTCATGCCCCCACAAACATTAATTCATTTCTCAGCCTTGTACTACTTCCAGATCAATACTCACATTCTCACCATTATCAAGTATCAGAAGGAGATGAAGTATGTACCTTTTATATACTACGAATTTGTAATAGAATACCTTCGAAAGAAACCTCCTTTCTTCTCAGCATCATGTTCATGTCTAATGTAATCTAATCCCATGTTGTTAGTTTTAATGTTTCATGTTCTGTTACGGTTTGATCTTTCACAAGTTTTTTTTTAAGTTCACTTCTTTTTTTTTATTTAAAAAAAAGCTAAGAATGAGTTTGATTAGGGAAAATGGAGTTTAAGGGTTGGTCGGTTTTGGAATAAAAATTTAGTTTGTGCAGAATGATACGTCCATATCCAGTCTTCTTGATTCTTTCCCCCTACTGTTCTCACAAAGGGACAAAAGTTTACGGTTTTCGGGTATCTTTGATAATTGATCATTGACAGAGAGGGTTTTGTTTTTTGATTTTTTTTTTCGATCACGTGTTATTCTTAATAGTTATAAAGACAATTATTTATAGTTAAAAATAGTGATCACTTATCGAAAACTCTTCACGCATAGTATTCTTCCAAATTTGAATCCTCTCCTGAATTTAATATAGTGTTTTTACTGTATTTTTAAGATATGTTGATGTATAGTAATTTTTATTTTTAAAAATGAATTAAAATTATTGTATTATAATAAAGAGACTAAGGGATAATACAAAAACAAAAATCAATTTCTCTAGATCTGATTTAGTCATTTAACATGAGTTTTTTCTCATCAGATGATGACTTTTTTTTTTCATCCAGATAGTTTATTTTTCGTTGCTTCTTTTAGAAATTTTAAAATGTATAAGAGATAGAGAAAAATAATATCGCGATATGGTCTTATATGAAAGTATGTTAATATTAAAACAATTCATTATTTTGTTGTTTTTTTTTTAAGTCAGTGAGCTATATATTATTTATATAAACGTGTACGGATAAAAAAAACATTTGTTTATAAATTTCTCATTTTATCTTTTATTCTAAAAGTTATTATATCTAAAACTTGATTAAAATACAAAAAATAAATTCTGGCTAAGAATTAAAAAATGTATCACTTATTTATTTTCTTCCTTTTTTTCAAAATAGAAATATATTTGGAACAAAAAAATCATTTTTCATTTATTTTTCTATTTTAAAATAATGTGAAGTAAATAGTAAAAACCATCACTAAACTTATCAATAAAAAAATTAATTTTACTACTAGCAAAAGTTTATTAACTTTTAGTGTTTATTTATTATTAGCTTTATTTGGATCAAGAGAATGGTGAACAAGGTAGAAAAAAAAAGGGAAAGAGAATGAAAACACAACTACATTTTCTTTCAAATTTATTAACTCTAAACATTAACTATGCAGAAAAAATAGTTTGGATAAGAAGATTACTTTATGGTGAACCAATAGGAATGTATATGTATGAGGGAGTTATTTAGAGACTTACTAAGAATTCAAAGAAGGTTTCTTTAATCAGATGAAAAACTCGATTAATGGCTTTTGATGATATTATCTTAATAAGAGAAGAAGATTAAATTTAAATATCAACGTAATTATTTAGCTGAAAATATTTGTTTACACTCTGAATAAATATATAGTATAAAGTTAAGTATTTAATGTTGGTGTTAGGAGCAGAAAAAGTGGTGATACGAAATTACGTGGAAATGGTCCCATGCATGCACAGTTAATCTTCTGCAAGAAGTTGACTTCGTGAACATTAACGATGAGAAAGTCAACCAACGCGTTCATAAGTCCAACACGTGCCATTTCAATGCTCTTATAATAAACACACACGCCATGCATGCGTATCTCATCACCCCAAAAATTTGATAGCAAGAGATAGAGATAAAGAAAGTGATGCATGTAGAGGAACATGTAACGGGAAACACGGAAAACAAAACAAAAACCTATTTGAAGCATCATTTAACACTATATAAGAGAATTTATGTCAACTCATTTTTTTTTCCTCACTTGGTTGGGAGAGAGGATGGAATGAAAAGGAAACGAGAAAGAGAATAGAAAGAAAATGAATTGTTGTTTGGATGAAGAAAAAGTGTGTGAAAGCAAATCAAAAGTTTGTATAAATTTGATTAGAATAATGATAGAAAAACAAATGAAACTCATTAAATAACATAATAAATTACAAAAATATTTTTTATTTAATTAGTATAAAAATTAGCATTAATTAAAATTTAAAATTGATTAGTTGTAGAATAATTAACTTATAAAACTGAAAATAATATTTAAATTTATTTTGGTGATAATAGTTCCGGCAGTAAGTTTCGCAACATCGTTAGAATCAACCACCATATTTTTTCAGATTTTGTCTAATTTGGAGGATAAAACTCTGTCACAATTTTATACTTATAAGACGTCTTAAAGAGTGAAAGAAGAAAGCGCTTGACATCGGCTTAGGCGTAAATCATAAGAGACTTTAGATGTACCAGAACAATAATATTGTCAAAAGTTAAAGAATAATTAAATGTTAATATAATTATATTTGTATATAAATTTGATTAATTTTAAATTACTAATATCAAATTTAAAAAAAATAAATGAAAGAAAAGAATCAATGCACTATGATCGTATAAAAAAAAAATACATGAAGCAGTAATAATAAGTTGTTGTATCTGACTAGAGTAAGTTTTGACAGAGTTGGTATTTTTTGAGGTCCAGAGGAAGATATTTTTGTGGTATATGATATGATATGATATCATCGTTCTGCTTCAGAGTTGGAAAAAAATGGTGGTGCATGAGGTTGAGGCTGAGCATGAACATGGATTTCACCGACGGTGCATCTTCCTTTACTGCGACCAGGCACAGTGGAACAGGGATTTCTCTCAGACCGTTGCACAGGTCCTCTTTGCAATGAATGGAACAGAACTACGTTCTCTAATCTTCTTGCTCCACTTGTTTTCTGCAAACTCAACACCAGAATCATTGCTGTGAGGACCAAACACATCTTCATCTTCATCATATCAAAGAGTGAAAGGAAGAGAAAGTTTGAAAGAATATATTGAACATGGTTGTATTATATATATATATATATATATATATATATATATATATATATATATATATATATATATATATATATGATGTAACCCTAATATAATGAGTTGACCAGAATAAAATCCACGGTTTGGATTTGTCGGTGCAGATAGTCTAAATCAAACACCCCAATTTTCCTTTCATATGTGCTAACCCATTCACATACTTTAATCTTATTTTAATTAAGTCCACCTTCAAACAGATAATATAATTAAAACAATGATATTTTTGATTACTAAATTTCGACAACATTCTCTTACAATATGAAATAACATATTTTAAATAATTTTAAAATATTAAAAATGAAAAAATAAAAGAATGAAAATCACTTAAAAAATTACACTTAAAATTATAAAAAAAAGAAAATTATTAAAATTTAGTAGTCAAAAAATTATTTTCCATATAATTATTAGCAAAGTGTATACCGTCAAGTTACCATGTAGAATGTTAGTTAACAAGTTGAGATTACTATAAAAAGTCAATTTATAATATTTTTATTCATACTCAAACTCATGATGTATACATGTGTATCAACTCAAAAACCATGTAATACATATAAGGTAAATGTGTTAAACTAATTGTATTATGATTTACTAGTTTCTGTTTTTTTTTTCCTTTTTTCTCACATATATATGAATTAACAAGTTCGTTTTTTTTTTCTTCTATTACGTTTAATTATATATATTTTATAAGCTTCATTGTTTTTATTATTTTATAAATTTTACAAACCAAATTTTACTTCTCATTAATTTTTTAATTTTTACGGAGATTCATGTTAAAACACCGTCATTTTATAAAACAAATGCCGATTGGGACACATAATTTGTGTTACTTATTATATAGATAAAGGGAGTAAATAAAATATCACTTTATGTGATTTTTTATTATTTTCTGTAAATAAAACACAATTTTCACATTGCATGTAACTGCATTATTTTCAAGTATCGTGTTTCTTAGTCATATTCACGCGGTTTAAAAAGTGGAAAAAATAGAATGTTATAGACCAACTTTATTAGTCAAACCAAAGACATAAATACAAACCAACTTGATGTGTCATAAATTTCCGCACACACTAACACATGTAAAAACACGTTCTACAGGAAAAAAAAAATCATTACAAAAATATCAAAAAACTGTTTGTTAGATGCACGAAAATAATTTATATTTGATTTTAGCTAAATATTTTAAATAAACTGAAATTTTGACTAAAATAAAATCGTAAAGATATTAAGAATATCAAATTTTAATAGTTTGAATTATAAAATTAAAAATAATGATAAATAGCTGATTTAATATAATAAATATAAATGTATTTATTTTTAGTATAATAAAAAACTATAATATGAATATATATTTTTTAATGTAATTAAATTTGTTTGAAATCTATTAACAATTAACATAATCGAGCACAAGTTTAGAAATTAATATTTAGTACTAGTCATGTATTTATTAAAAAAAATATATGTTAATATATAATTAGTTTTAAAAGAAACCTTCCATCGTTTAATTATTGTTCTTTAAATTTAAAATTCATTGTCAAAATTAATTAAATATTAATGTTTATTTTCTATTTAATAAATATGTGTGATAATTATTTCAATCATTAATAAAATTTAAGTAAAATTAATGTGATTAAAATTTTATATTAAAATTATAATTATTTTTCTTATAATATTAAGAATGAAATATATTAATATTTATTATAATAAATTAATTATTTATCTATAAATAGAAGTTTCAATTTAAAATAAAAATTATAAGAAAGTAACAATGGGATTTCATGTCTTATTTGTCTTTAAATTTATTTCTATATATTAAAAAACATGAGTTTAGTTGTTGTAAAAAAATGCCCCGTGAAATGTTGTGTTGAAGGAAGAAAAAATACCGTGAATATTCAAGATGATATGTGTGAATCTTGACGTATTTATTAATTACAGATAAGATGGGCAAAGGTACATATAACGTGTTACTTATTTCAATATTAAGAACAAAAATAATGATAACTTAAAAAGAGTCATATTTATGGAAAGATTAAAAAAATTATATATAATTATTGAAAATACATGCACTACTTCTGTTTACTTTTCTTTCTTAGTAACAAATAATAAAATTAATAATAATATTTTATTCTTATAATTATAAAATTAAATATAAATATTTTTTATAGTTTAATTATAAAGAGTTTTCTTGTTAATTTTTTAATTAAAAATTTGTTAAGTTTGAAAAAAAATGTCAAATTGAGAAAGAAAACTGTTTATTTTTTAAAAAACAGTTACTTGAAGGGTAAAATTGATAAAATAATGATTTTAAGTTAAAAAACTTTTTTTTAAAGGATAAAACTAGATGCCAAAATATTATCTTCATCAACAAGTTGAAGAACAATATAAGAAAACTATAATGGGTATGATACATACCTAGCTTATCATGAGACTTAATTATGTCATTAATCTCGACAATTCAAGGTATTGTCCGTATCAAAGCGTGGAACTTCATCACAATTTTGTGACTGCTTTGAAGCGTAGAACTTTATCAGGCTTTTATTCTTAAAAATATCTTAGAGGGTGAAAGGATGAAGAATTATTTAAATTGCATTAGACCTCAACTTTTAAACAATGTGAGACTAATGAGCGTAATACTTCCACATGATACATTGGTTACTCTAATATTCTTCTTTACTCACTAGTAGGTTATTTTCTTTTCTTAATAAAACACTAGCAATTTTTGTCTCTATCTCCTACAAATTTGATGCAAAGAAATTACATTAATTTAAATTACGTAATTATTATTTTTAATTACATAATGAGCTAAAACAATGACATATCTTGACTAATAATTTTGAAAAGTCAAAATAAAAACACTCAAAATTTATATATCTAATTATTTGTACTAATACAATAAAAATGAATACATAATATAGTATAGCTGTAACTACAACAAAAAATCACACATATCTAAATAATTGTTTCACATGTAACAATAATCGATATAGATACAAATAGTATAGAAAGTTTTTGCTTTTTATATTGGTTCCAGAGCCAATATAAAAAGTTTCCTTTTTATAGCGGTTAAGGTCACACCCAGTATAATAATAACTTGAGACTATTCTTTCTTCTCCTCACCTATGAACACAATATCCTTAGACGCACTAGAATAAAACTAAGAACTCAAAAACAATTATTCATTGATCGAACACATAAGAGTGACTATTAAATAAATATTTCAATATCAAGTGAGTTGAGAGTTACATTTTTTTATTAAATAAATATTTCACTCTCAAGTGAATTGAGAGTTACATTTTTTTTCCAAGGATATAAGAGAACAAACAATTACATTTTTTTTTAATTAAGTTAGGGTAACCCAAGTGATCATTTGACAATATTTTCTATATTAGACAAAATGTAGTGATAATATTGTCTATAGTAGACAAAGTTTTGTATAGGTTGTTAAATGTATGTTACATTTTATATAACCTAATACTTGATACAAAGTTTTAGAAAAATGTAAAAAAAAATGAAATTTTGGCCTAATTAATTTCAAGGATGTGTATTTCATTTCTTCCTCCACCCATAGCCATAATGAAAATGATCAAATTATTTTGATTAAAAATGTTTTTGGTCATATAATTGTAAAAATTAGAATTAATTTTTATTTAAAATTTTGGTTATTTTAATTTTTAAATTTTAAAAATATATAATTTTATCATTTTAAATCAAATTTTATTAAATTTATTTAACGTTTAAAACGTTTTGCATAATAACATTACATATTTCCAATGTTATTTACTTTATTATAATTTTTAATCAAATAATTTGGTCATGGAAATACAAGAAGAAACCATTGGGTGGAAAAATCAATTTCCCACACCGGATCAAACACAGAAATTTATTAACAAAGCCTCACGCATGCATCTAATTGGGCCGATATTTGTACAAACACCGGAGCAAATAGAGCCCATATACAAAGTTCTCACATATGTTAATTCACTGTGTACTCAAACTACACAATCCAATACGACAAGATTACACCAATTAAACAAACAAAAGCAGTCACTCATTTACAAGGAACAAATGGCAAAGGAAAATTTTGTTGTAACAAGACAGTAAAACCTTGTCAACTCATTGCAGCAGCAAAAACGTTCAGTGAAACCCCGAATAAAAGGCAGGGGGAGAAAAGGGAAAAAAGAAACTCAATATTATTCCAAATCCTATTTTCTTATATCCTGGATGAAAGCAAGCTATGTTACTGTACAGTTGCAACCAGCCTTCGTAACCTGGTTCACTAGTGTACAATGTCACTTCCTCCTGGTTGCCGATCAAATCATTGGTGTATGAATCTGTAAAATATGTAGTATACAAAAGGTGAACATTCTGAATACAGTATACTAAATAAAGTGGTAACATCTGATGCACAGGATTGCTTAATCTGATGCATAGGATTGCTAAAAGCGATATTCATAAAGCATGTCCGATGTATGAAACATAATCTTAAAACGGTTCCAAGATTTTGGTTCTTTATTCTGTATCGTGAATACCCATTTGGCATAGCATCTGTCAACATGATATGTTCCTAAAACTCAGACTGCTACAGAAGTGGAGTGAAGATTAAACTTCGCATAAGACGGCCTCAATCATTGATGACTTGAGTTTTGGTCTTTAAGTCATACTTATACTCTATCCATATATGTGACTGTATGATTAAACCATAAACAATTACAAAAACCTGCCAACTAAAGTGACAAACTATTCCTTCAACAAGACTTCACTTTCTCTAAATCTGGGCTACATAATAATTAATGTTCAACACTTTCAGCATTAAATTCATACTTTCATCTCAATCTTTTTCATTCTTGAACAGAACAGCAGCGACATTTCCGGATCCAACCACCAACTTGACTTTATTTGCTTTATTATCCAACGTAATGTCGTCTTTGACATCAATCCCACTTCCCCACCATTTTACTGTCAGCTATTTATTATTTCTTAATTTAAATAAACATTTAGTAATTTTATAAATACGACAACATAAAAACTCTCCCAATTAACACCCAATTAGAAAGTAATCTTTTTTATTTGATACCTATTTAAGTCAACGAAATTCACTCGTTTGAAGCTTCAGTCACTAAAGATATATCACTTGGTCAAACATTTTTCTCCATACTTAGTATACTAAACGTGGGCACGGACATAATTATCGTGGACAAATTTCATTTTCTAAATTAGTCCGAAGTCGGAACAAAAAAATAACAGATAAAGTAAAATAGATCAATATAATTTTAAAAAAGAAGACAGAAAGATGCTTTGATTTTTTGCCTAATGTTTCAGCAATAATTACTGACCTTATATACAGCATCAAGCAACAGGTTGATCTAATTCTCTTATTCCAATCTGACGTAATTGTTGTAGGTGATCAGCTATTTCCCGCAATAATTTAAGTCCTTCATCTCCATTGCTCGACAAGTTGATACTATGCTTAAGGAAACTCAAATCTGACTCAAGAACTTGCAACCTTCCAATAAAGTCCGAAGCCAAACTATGAGTAGAAGATAAATCATTATTCCCACAGAGTACAAGAGGGCTATGTCCATTGTACCCAAGTTCATCACTTTTCTTGCAAACTAGAGGTTCCTTGGATGAGGAATCATCACCCATGTCATCTGAATTTAGTTTAAGTGAAGCAACAGATTCGTCCATTAGAATATTATTATCCAACTTCTCTAAGTTTTCCAGGGATTCTTTTTCATCATTTTCTGAATTTATCCAATTGTCCCGAGATTGATGAATATTCAAGAATAAGTAAACTTGCTTCTCCAATTTCTCCAAACGTTGGGAAATATATAACCTTTCATCTTGAAACTCCAATGGTGAATTTTTTTCAGATTGAATATTCTGTTTCTCCAGCAATATGGGTAGAACTTCAACTTTGTCAGATATATCAGTACTTTCTGACTTTCCATGGATAATTTCATCCTTTTCAATGCAATGATCCAATCCAATCTCTTTCACCTTCATTTCAGAGTTTATCTGCACCATGTTTTCCGGCACTACTTCATCAGGGAACTTCTTCCTATAAAACTCAAGCTTAGCTTCAAACTCTTCGATCTCTTTCTCTTTCTCAACCAAAAGGTCATTAGCTTTCTGCAAAGCTTCTGTTTCATACTCTGACTCCTCATCCATCATTCTTAAGTACTGCAAGGCTTCCATGTGTAACGTTGCCTTTTCTTCCTGCAGCCTAGTTATCATGGCTAAGGCTTGATTTGCAGCAACTGCAGAAGCATTTCTTTCTTCTTCCAGCTCTTTATACAGAGCATTCATAAGTTTCCTATCATGATCAACTTGTCTTTTTAGCCTGTCAACTGCACTTTCACCTTCAATTTCACTGACAATGCTTCCATCCAGAGACAACCCAGATTCATTTCGCTCAAGTGAAATCATCCTTTGAAGTATCTGCATTCCAGCAGAGTTAGAAACATCAGCATTCTTTACTTCATCACTGTTCATAGACAATCTTGGACTGATGATGTCATTAACAGATAGATCGGTCCCTCGAGTAAATGAAAATTGTGACAGCAATATCTTCAGATCTTCGCTAATTCTTGTAGAATCCTTTCCAAGCCAATGTTCTACAAGCATGCCAGGTCTTCCTCTGTTACCGACTGCTAGCTTATAGGCATCACCAAGATCTAGTAAATTGGGATTTTGCTGACCAATATCATTAGAAAAGGTGGCTGATTCTAAACCTGCTTCAGATGTTGTTGGCTTATCAACTGACTCAATTATTTCCTCATAGCCCGTGGTTATCCTTTGCTTAGATTTTAAATTCACTTCATCAGTTGTCAAATCATCTATAGCAAATGGTCAAAAGGTTTTTTGTCAGTTACTCATGGAACTTGCGAACTTCAAATAGTAAAAATCAGGAGCCCTATTAGGTTTCATGAAATGTTTCCTGTTTTCATAAATATTTCCTAAAATATCATCTTGGTTTGACTTGTTTCCTGCTTTTAAATATTTGTATAGGAAAAAGTGACAACAATAAAATCTTGTTTTCACTGTTTTCCATACAAGTCTTTGACACAAGAAGCAAAGTAAAAATATGAAGACATTTTTGTAATGGTTACTTAAAATAGACAATGAATGCAGAAAATGATTCCTCAAATCAAATAGGCCTATATTTTTCAGCTATGAAAAAGGTATGACTTTTTTACTCATTTATAAAGATGATTTGACTGTTAAGAACTAGCTTATCGTTTCTTTTCATCAACTTTCCGTAATGACTACAGTGCACTCCTCCATCCTTCAGCTCCAAGTGTTACATTACAGGGAATGTATAAAAAAGCAACTGCAGAAAATAACTTACAGTTCTCCTTTGCGTGTTCAACAGCAAATCCTGTTTTATTTGATAATGCAGGAACTTCATTACAGGGAATAGGCTCAACTGCGGAAGGACTGACATCATTTCTCTCAACCTGCTGCAGAGAATCAAATTCGGCCAGACCATTCCTACTCTCCAGTATAGCTGCTGTAGATTTACTGTCATGAGTATCTTTATTTTCCAATTGCATTCCTTGCTCAAATAATGATGGTTGAAGTCCAGAAGAGGAAGTCCCAAGTTTCTCTGAAGCCAAATTCTCATTTAAATCAAGGATGAGAGCCTCCATATGTTCACATGGAACTTCTATATCTTTCTTGGGGTCATATGTACCCCTAACTGATATACTTGTACCATCATCATCAGACAAGGAAAGTTCCTGTTCAGACTCGGTATCAGAAGTAACCTTTAGTTCAGTGTAACCGACATGAGACAAAGGATCTGCCCGTTTATTTCTAAGGCGAGCACCTCTGCTAGATACAAATGATTTTGCTCTCCTTTTCTTGTGAAAATTGTTTCCAACAACATTTGATTCATCAAACTCAGCACCGCCAGACCCAATTGATTTGGAAATCACCGACCTTCGACCATAACTTTTTAAAGTCCACTGCTCATTACAACAAGAACAGAATTTTACACTCTCATTTCCACCAAGTAATGGATCCTCATCAAATCCGGACTCGGATCCCTTCCCTAATTTACCCACCAATAACCGGTAGGTTTCAGCATTAGATTTGTTGACGGTAGCGAAAGAAAAAAGGCAACTTTCACACATTCCTTGAACATTCACAAGCTTATCATGTGCACGACAAAGAACTACAGAAGAAATCTCCGTCTTATGACCACTGCAAATCAAGTTCCAATAATATCCCTTTCTCTCCTTGCCTAACACGTGATCAAGCCTAGAGCAGAACAAACACGGTGTTTGCAATTTGCAGTAACCAGCAAACTTTGTAATCACATAAGAAAAAGCAGCATCAATAAACAGTAAAAAGATCAGCAACCATTCAAGAAAAGCCGATGCCAAGGCCATGGTAACACTCCGGGAGAGCTTGCGGCACTCGGAAGACGAGATTCCGGCGGAAGCCATCATCCACCCTACTCAAGCGGCTCCAAAATTAGAAATCGATTTTTGCTTGGAAGTTCAACAGATCAAACTTTGACCTTCTTCCCGATATGATATAAATAATTGAAGACAAAAGGTCCGAACTGAATACATTCAGGAAGGAAATAAAATCAAAATCAGAATACTCATCCAATAATCTCAAATTGAATAAACTGGCAAGCATAAACACGTTGCTTAAAACAAGATCAAACAATGAAAACGGAAGGAAGAAGTTGGAACAACTATTAATTCATTTTTATTGAGATACTAAACTTGAATCAATGAATCGACATGTACTACAAAACTTTCAACTAAAACTAAAAAGAAAGAAATAAACTGAAACGTAAATCTTATTAATACCAATATCAGCATCAACAGGAATCTAAGCAGATGAAACGTAATCGAAATTTTCGAAGTATAAGATAGTGAATTAAAGAGCAGGTACTGAAAACAATAATAGACATAAACTGAGATGAAGAAAATGAAGTGAAATACCTTAACGAAGATTATATTATAGTATATGATATGCAGAGAATTTTTGAGAGAGAGAAAAGAGAGTGAAATGAGATTAAGAGAATATTAGAAATTAAGAATGTGAGACACCGATTCAAACAAAGTAAACCAACTAACACAAAGGTTGAACTTTCCAACGGAAATCCACGCAATTTTCACCCCTTTTTTTTTGCGCAGAAAAGAAAAGAAAAAGAAAATAAGAAGCCGACAAGGACAAAAAGGTCAACCGAGTCGTGAGTTTATAGCAAAGTAATTTGTAAACACCGAAAATACCCCTTCACAGAAAAAGATGAAATGAAAAAGAAAAAAAAAACTAACAAATCGACCATATTAATATATATTAAATATTTATTTAAAATTGTTTTAAAATCACAATTTTAGAAAAAAATAAAATTCAAAACATGTGATCTACTTTAATATTCAAGTGTTGGTAGCATTAGACTAAGTCTAGTAAAAAAATATAGAAATCTCTATTCAATCCAATTTAAGATTTTTTATTAGGCCATACAATGATTTATTCAAATCCAACCAAAAGATATGTATACTCCCATTATCAAATTTTCTACGTGTTCTATAATCATATTTCAAAATTGAGAAAACATTTAAGATATTTTTTCAATCTTTTTTTAAATATAAATTACTTAGATTTTAAGATTTTTTATAAAAATATTAGATCCAACTTCTTTTCCCTGAAAAGCCATAAGAAATTGAACAATAATAAATTTTAAAGGGAAAAGTGAGTAATCTTTGGTGTGGAAACATTTGATTGAAAATAAATGTTATGCTCACCACTCTCCGTCATGTATTTGTCTTCTTCAACTTTCCAACCGACCATTAGTTGTGCTTCTTTATAAAAGTTTGTCACATTACAATTAATATTATTGTACTCTGTCTATCAATTTTGAATCATTGCATTTATACTTCGAAATTATAAGTTTAAAATAATTCTGAAAAAATGTGAATCAGTTTGTTTAAACCAAAAATTAATATTTGATTGTAACTATAAAAAAAATTCTTTTAATTAAAATTGATTACTAGTTTGTTTGATAATACCGTTATAAAGGTGATTCTTATAAAATTATATGTTTGTTAAGAAAATAAATTTTTTAATTAAAAAATATTTATTACATCTGTACTTATTTCAATTATTATAAGCAAATTTTAGAGGAAAAAATTAACATGTTTAACTTTACCTCAATCAATCTTGATTAACTACTAACAAAATATTAAAACATGGTTAGATGTTTAAAGATGTTAAAACACATAGTCAATTTGCCTCAACTTAAGGTGAGCCTGACTTGACTCGGTTGGAGGTGTGCTCAACTCAATTGACTCGAGAGTGAACTCGATTCATTTGAGTTAAAGATGAATCTGACTCAATTGAGCTTGAGATTGATCCAAATTGACTCGAGTAAAGATATGTTTAACTCAATAAAGCTGATACAGATTCAACTCTACTTGACCTAATATGGAGTCAACCCTTGTGGTCTGATTCGACTTTGTCCCATTTGAGCTCGATTTAATTCAAAATTATGTGAACTCCATTAACTTTGGTTTGATCTGGACCCAACTCAAATGACCTACTTTTGAATCCGATCTAGTTTTGTGTATCTTCATTGGATATCAATATCAACCTACAAATACTAACTTATGAGATGATTTTCTGTCATGAAACTTTTGTAATTATTTTGACACTATAATTTTTTTTATATGAACATTTTAACATAAACCTATATAGCTATATGAACCCAATCAAATTTTATAAAGTATGCTAATGATCAATTAAAATATTGAAAAATATTACATTAATTAAGCAATAAAAAAATTATCATGCAAGATCTTCTTGTTGATTTCTATAATTAACTTAAACATTTCTAAATTTTAATAAATTCTAAATCTACCATGCAAACTAGATGCATTGTTTTGTTGAACACATACACAAACTTGGAGTATTAAAGGAGAGGCTGCACAACAATGGTTTCTTCTTTGGTGACAATAGTGTTTATATACATGAAGTTTAACTGGTGGTTTTAAATAGATACACCAATTTTACTATGCTAATTAATATGAAGTATATGTCATGATTAAAATACATAATATACTATAAAAGCATATTTAGAAAAAATAATAAAGCAAATATACTACCTATCAATATTAATATCTTGAAGTATACTATAAATAATAATAAAAATACTATACATAATATAATGCTTACAATAAAAATATGTTATAATGGTGTCCAAATAATAAAATAAAATACAATAATTTTCTATCGATGACTTATTTAAAATAAGAATAAAATTGAAAAATATACTATATAAAAGGGTAAAAATAATATAATCATACCTTACGAGTGAATAAAAACTGTAGCTTTATATAAAAAAGAACTTTAATAAATATATAATATACAAAATAAAAAAAAAATTAGAAACACTGCAAACTACTTAAAAGAAAGAGTTTCTTAAACAATATTAAATAAGATCAAATTAGCTTATAAACAGATGAAAATAAATTAGAAACTAATTGGTGTCTGCAATGAGTGACGGCCAAATCCTATACGTTGAATTTTTGCTTATTAGCACGAAAACATCTAATCTATATTTGTCATGTTTTTGTTTCTTTTTAAGTGTTACTTTTTTTTTTTTTTAATTTTTTGTTTTTTTTTTAGTGTTATTTTTTTTTTTTTTTACTAGATTGTGTTTTTATTTATCATTAATTATTTTTTCATCAATTTAATCCATTTAAATTGTATTTTTTGCACCAATAATTGTTTGAGAATTATT